>Ga0209628_10000336_pt1 | contig 28408 bp, 30 predicted proteins | sample TergutCu122P4_FD_187285 | JGI IMG/M metagenome (GOLD analysis project Ga0209628, IMG submission 187285) | Cubitermes ugandensis P4 segment gut microbial communities from Kakamega Forest, Kenya - Cu122 P4 (SPAdes) (version 2) | ecosystem: Host-associated > Arthropoda: Insects > Digestive system...
CGCTACCAATATATAAGGCTTTCAGCCTTAACCTGACGGCTATGGTGAGGAATCTACCCTTAACTAAACGACATTGATATTTTTTTCCAATAATAACATTTTATTTAGAGTTAAACTTATATATTTGCTGTTCAATTGAAATTGAATAATTATGACTGATAATAACAGCCCCGCCGGTTTTCTGAATATCCCTATTCCCAAAGATTTAGATTTAAAAAAAGCTATTAATGACCTGAAAAAAGAAAAAAATGCCGTCATTTTGGCTCATTATTACCAGCAGGGAGATATTCAAGACATCGCTGATTTTGTTGGCGACAGTTTAGCCCTTGCTCAATGGGCGTCAAAAACTACTGCCGATATTATTGTTCTTTGTGGTGTTCACTTTATGGGAGAAACAGCCAAAATACTTTGTCCTGATAAACGGGTTTTTGTGCCCGACCTGAATGCCGGTTGTTCTTTGGCCGATAGCTGTAAAGCCGATGATTTCGAAAAGTTTATAAAAGAACATCCCGGATATGTCGTTATATCGTATGTAAATACAACTGCTGCTGTTAAAACATTAACCGACGTAGTTGTTACATCGACTAATGCACGCCAAATAGTAGAAAGTTTTTCGCCCAAGACTTCTATTATATTCGGTCCCGATAGAAACCTCGGTGATTATATCAACAGCATCACAGGAAGAAATATGTTGCTTTGGGATGGCGCCTGTCATGTGCACGAGCAGTTTTCTCTCGAAAAAATCATTGAATTAAAAAAAGAGAATCCCGATGCTTTGGTTTTGGCTCATCCCGAATGTAAAAGTGTTATTCTTAAATTGGCCGACCATATCGGTTCTACAGCCGCCTTGTTGAATTTCGCAACAAAATCATCAAACAAAAAATTTATTGTTGCCACAGAATCCGGAATTTTGCACGAAATGCAAAAGAAAAATCCTGACAAAATATTTATTCCTGCTCCGCCAAACGACAGCACTTGCGCTTGCAACGAATGTAGCTATATGCGCCTCAACACAATGGAAAAACTATACAATTGCCTTCAATACGAAATTCCGGAGATATTTGTAGATGAAGAAGTAAGAGAAAAAGCGGTAAAGCCTATTCAGAAGATGCTTGAAATTTCCGAAAAATTAGGACTGTAATGAATTAAATATTTGCTTTGGCGGCATTGACAATTCTCGTTCATTTATTGTTTTTATGTGCGAAAATAATAATTAATGCTTGCGGCAAGAAAAGCCAAAAGCCGGACCCCGGTTCAACAATACATCCGAAAATCGCGAATATCAACAAACTGTAACCAAAAGACAGAGGTGCCGGTTTTTGTTCTTTTTTGATGTAATAGTGCAGCACTTGTCCGAGAAGGATTACAAAAATCCCGCAGATGAAGAACCATATCGCGAATGCGCGTGCATAATCCAGCGATGTTACGTTGTATAGCCCATCTCGGATAATTTTCAAAAATGCCTCTTTTCCAAGAACAATCGCTACAATAGTGTGGAGTATTCCGGTTGCAATGAGGAATATTCCGCTGTACTTCCAAATTTTTACGCTTTTCATTTCTTTGTTTTTTTAAATTGTTTGTACAAAATTACCATAGACGAAATAATTATTCGTTGACTTTGGGTTAAGAAATTATTTTTTACTTATTTTTTTTCGAATACGACTTAACGATTCGGGCTGAATACCCAAATAATTCGCCAATAGATATTGCGGTACTCGTTGTATTAGATCAGGTTTATTTTTTAATAATTGCCGGTATCGTTCTTCGATAGAAGCAATTTTATAATCCGCAAAAAAAGTTTGATAATTTGCTAATTCTTTTTCCGTTATTAAACGGCAGGCAGTTTCTAATTCGGGACATCTCCGGTACATTTCAATGTCAAGTTTCGGTGTGCTTGTTGCGATCGTGGTATCTTCCAAACATTCCAAATATAAATCTGAAGGAATTGATTTTCCGTAATTTGGAGGAACAACGGATTCTTCCTCTGTAAAAAACTCAATCGTTTTTTCTTCACCGTCTTTTATAACGTAACTTCTGATGCAACCTTTGAGTATCAAATAGCATTCATTGGCTCTGTCGCCCTTTTTTAGAAGTATCGTTCCTTTTTTAAACTCTTGTATAATAGAGCTTTCAACTATTGCGTTTATCTGTTCGTCAGACAGCGAAGTGTTTTTTGATAGGTATTTTGTAAATTCGTTTTTCATCAATTCAGTATCAATAGGATAGTACATGATTATTTATAACTCCGTTATCCATATATGTTAATCATTTTGTCGCACCAAGAATCAAATTCTTTGTCAATTTTTTGGAGTTCGGGATGTACAAGAATGTAATCGACAGTTTCTTTAATACCTTGTTCGAATGGGATGTCGGCAGAGAATCCGGGAACAAGTCGTTTTACCTTCGAATTATCAAAAACAACCGAGTTAGCTTTATCGCCAATCAGTCCGCTACGAAGGTCGAAATAACAATGGTCGGCAAGACAATCGGAAGAAATATGTACTGCATTCAGTTTTACTCCGAGCGCTTGGGCAATACATTCGTAGATTCTGTTCCATGTCAAGACCTCATCAGAGGTGATTTGTATTGCTTCACCGATTGTTTGCGGATTGCCTAACAATCCGACAAAGCCTTTGGCAAAATCGCGCGTGTGAGTCATTGTCCAAAGCGAAGTGCCATCGCCATGAATAATTATTTTTTTACCTTCCAACATTCGTTTTAGCACTTGCCACGAGCCTCGTTCACCATGAATACTCATCGGCACAACACGTTCGTCATAAGTGTACGAAGGACGCACAATGGTTATCGGAAATTTGTCTTCTTTGTATTTTTTCAATAAATATTCTTCGCAGGCAATTTTGTTACGCGAATATTCCCAAAATGGGTTTGATAACGGTGTATCTTCCGTAATAATATAGTTTTCAGGTGGTTTTTGGTATGCCGATGCCGAACTGATAAAAATAAATTGTCGCGTTTTGCCATTGAAAAGCCGGAAATCACGCTCCAACTGGTCGGGTGTAAAAGCTATAAAATCGGCAACCACGTCGAAATCCAAATCTTTAATAAGGTCGGCGACTTTTTTCTCGTCGTTAACGTCGGCAATAAGAAAATGTGCTCCCGGCAGTTCGGCATTGCGATTGCCACGATTGAGCAGGTAAAGTTCGTGTCCTTCGGCAAGCAATTTCCGCGAAATAGCGGTACTGATAGTGCCTGTTCCGCCAATAAATAATATTTTCATATTTCTTCTGAATTAATATGCTCTGTATTCTGTGGTTCTGCGTGGATATACACTTCGCATCTTGGAATTTTCTGTTGAATATCCTTTTCCAAATGGTCACAAAACGCATGAATATCGGTAAAACTCATTGTTGGGTCTAAATGAATATTGAAAGAAACAAAAGTATCGGCTCCTGCTGTGCGTAATTTTAGATTGTGATATTTTTGGATTTCGGAGTGACTATTTAATATATCGATTACGCTCTCATAACTTTGAGTCGGTGCTTTGTCCAACAAAATATCAATCGCTTTTTTCCCAAGTTTATAACAAACATAAAGTACAATAAGCGCTACGAAAAGTGCCGCAATCGAGTCGGCATAATAAAATCCGAATTGAGCGCAAATTAAACCTAATAAAACCACGCAAGAACTCCAAATATCAGTAGAAAAATGAAGAGCGTCTGCCTCTAATGCCTGACTATTGTGTTTTTTTGCCACACGACTCAATGAACGGGAACGGGAAATATCAACGAAAATAGAAGTGATAATAACTATGTAAGCCCACACATTCACTTCAATTTCAAGGTTTTTAGTAACCAAGCGGTTTATAGCTTCGTAAATAATCCATCCGCAAGTAACTAAAAGCAATATCGTTTGAATTAATGCAGACATATTTTCTACCTTTCCATGTCCAAAATGGTGGTCTTTATCAGCCGGCTTGTCGGAAACACGCACCGAGAAATAAGTAACCACCGCAGCCACTAAATCCAGACACGAATGCAACGCCTCGGATAATAAACCCAAACTTCCGGTAATAATACCGACAACAAATTTAGAACCTGTTAAAAATACTGCCGCTATTATTGAATAAATAGCTACTCTCTTTTTTTCTTTAATTGTTTCCATTTCAGCTCAAAAACAAATGTTCAATCAATATCTTTAATCCTAATATTACTAAAACAGCACCGCCAATAAATTCTGCTTTTGATTTATATTTTGCACCGAAGATATTTCCGATTTTCACTCCGCAGATTGATACGCAAAAAGTTGTAAATCCTATTATTATGATTGCTGTGTAAATATTAACTCCTAAAAAAGCAAAAGCTATTCCGACGACCAGCGCATCGATACTTGTTGCTGTTGCTAATAATAACATTCTGGCAAAATGAAACGGGTTGCCTTTTTCTTTTTCTTCATCTTTTGAGAAACTGTCTTTTATCATTTTTCCACCGATAAATCCAAGAAGTATAAATGCAATCCAATGGTCTAAATTATGAATTTTATTGGCAAAATATATCCCTGCAAAAAATCCGATTAATGGCATAAGTGCTTGAAAAAAACCGAAATATACTCCGGGAAGAAGCATTTCTTTTGCTTTGGGTTTCTTTACTGATAAGCCAAGTGTGATAGATACGGCAAATGCGTCCATTGATAAACTTACGGCAATAATGATAATTTCAAATAATCCCATATTACTTCTTAGTTTCGGTAATTTTTCCCAACAATTGAGAAAATAATTTTACTTCGTTTTCATTAAGTTTTCCTGCAATCAAGTTAATCATATAATCATGGGCGTAATCGTGCCATTTATTAATTTGTTCGCCTAATTCGGTCAGATGCAAATGTGAACTTCTCTTGTCGATATCCGAATGTACTTTTCGGACGAAACCTTTGGAAATCAAACGGTCAACGACAATGGTTACGGAAGGTTTTGTCAATCCCATGGCAGAAGCTAATTCTGTAATTGTGGGATTAACCAGTTCGCCAATAATTTCAAGATAGTTGAGTTGAGTTGTGGTTAAATCTTGCTTTTCGCATTGTTCTTTGGCATTTTCCTCCGCAGCAGAAATAAGCCGGGTAAATTTTGCCATTCTCTCTTTTAAATCATTTTCCATCTTGTTCTGTTTTTACGCTGCAAATATAGTTAGTTTGTTCTAACTAACAAAATAAAAACAAAAAATTATGCGAATAACAACAATTTTTCAATTATTGATTGGCGTTAGTATTCTGTTAATAAACTGTTAATTATATATTACAAAAATAGCAAAACACTCTTATAAATAGAACAATGTTATTATATGTAATTCTTTGTCAAAACCCAAAAATTATAACCTCTTTTTTCTCGTAATTTATAAAGGCTTTTTCCAACATTTTCAACTGTATATTATGTAAAAAGTTTTTCACTTATTTACTTATGAGCATATTGTTAAAAAAATATACAATCTTCTATGTAATAAAATATTACAAATAAATAAATTGTTAATAAACAAGATATATCATCATTTTGTTTCTTAATAACTTAAAAAGCAAATTTTTTAAAGCAAATTTTTCAGCCTTATTAACATCCTATTATTATCATCATTTCTTATTTTAAAACTTTAAAAGAAATTATTAATATATGTTATTAACCTCGACAAATTTATTTCCAAAATTTATCCTATCTTTTAATTGTATACTTTAAATAGTTCCTTGTATACAAAATTTATTTTTTAAAATTTGTAATTGTCTGATTTTTAATGTTTTAATTTTTGCTCTGTATACATTTTATTTGTCCTTGTATACACAGTAAATTTATTTTTTGGTTATATTTTTGTTGTGTTTCTAATTTCATATAGAGAAGACATAAAGATTTATAAGTATTTAACCTCAACCCCGACCAAAAATCCTTTATATATTTTTACAACTTATCCTCTGTGATAGATCATAAGTTGTTTTTTATTTGGTTGATTAAAGTTTTAGTTAAATGGTTTTAATTTTATCAGCTCATCTTCTGAGATAGAATGTGAGCTGATTTTTATTTATGCTTAATCTTAGTTATAGATTAATTAACTACCTTTGTGAGTTCAAATATAGTAGATAATTGAAAATTGCAGATAATATATTATTCTCAATTTTCAACTTTCAATTTTCAACTTATAAAATTATGGAGTACAATTTCAACGAAATCGAGAAAAAGTGGCAAAAAAACTGGAAAGAAAATAAAACTTATCAGGTAAAAGAAGATAAAAGTAAACCTAAATATTATGTGTTGGATATGTTTCCTTATCCTTCCGGAGCAGGATTGCATGTGGGACATCCGTTAGGTTATATTGCTTCTGATATTTATTCCCGTTACAAACGACTCAAAGGTTTTAATGTGCTTCATCCGATGGGTTATGATGCTTACGGACTTCCTGCCGAACAATATGCTATTCAAACAGGACAGCATCCTGCCATAACTACCATTAATAATATTAATCGTTATCGTGAACAATTAGATAAAATAGGATTTAGTTTTGATTGGGACCGTGAGGTAAGAACTTGTGAACCTGATTATTATAAATGGACACAATGGGCATTTATTAAAATGTTTCATTCGTATTATTGTAATGATGCACAACAAGCTCGTCCGATTGAAGAATTAATAGATGTTTTTAAAATTCAAGGAACAAAAGATTTAAATATTGCTTGCAGTGAAGAATTAAGTTTTACTGCAGAAGAATGGAATGCTAAATCTGAAAAGGAACAACAAGAAATATTATTGAATTATCGCATTGCTTATTTAGCTGATACAATGGTAAATTGGTGTCCTGCTTTGGGAACAGTATTGGCTAATGATGAAGTAAGCGAAGGTGTTTCTGTTCGTGGAGGTCATCCGGTTGAACAACGGTTGATGCGCCAATGGTGTTTGCGTGTTTCTGCTTATGCTCAACGTTTATTAGATGGATTGGATACAATAGATTGGACGGAATCTTTGAAAGAAACTCAAAAAAATTGGATAGGTCGCTCGGAAGGCGCAGAAATGGAGTTTAGAATTAAGAAACAACGTTCGGCGGTAGCCAATGAAGAATTAAGAATTACGGTGTTTACAACAAGAGCAGATACTATTTTTGGAGTTACTTTTATGGTTTTAGCACCTGAAAGTGAATATGTTTCTTCATTAGTTACTTCTGAACAAGCGGAAGAAGTACAAAAATATTTAGATGCAACTAAAAAGCGTACAGAACGTGAACGCATATCTGATAGAAAAGTTACCGGAGTTTTTACGGGTTCTTATGCTATTAATCCTTTCAATGGAAAAGAAATTCCTGTTTGGATTTCTGATTATGTATTAGCAGGTTATGGAACAGGAGCTATTATGGCTGTTCCCGGGCATGATAGCCGCGACTATGCTTTTGCTAAACATTTTAATTTACCCATTATTCCTTTGATTCAAGGTTGCGATATTTCGGAAGAAAGTTTTGATGCCAAAGAAGGAATCATGATGAATTCTGATTTTCTGAATGGATTAACTGTAAAAGAAGCTATTGAGAAAACAAAACAATATATAGTAGAAAAAGGGCTGGGTAAAGTAAAAGTTAATTATCGTTTGCGTGATGCCATTTTCAGTCGCCAACGTTATTGGGGCGAACCGTTTCCTATTTATTATAAAGATGGAATGCCTTATACAGTCGATGGAAAAGATTTACCGATAGAATTACCCGAAGTAGATAAGTTTTTGCCTACAGAGCAAGGAGAACCGCCTTTAGGACGTGCAAAAAATTGGGTATATGAGGAGAAGTAAAATAAATGAAGAATAGAGAAGAAATAGTAATATATCAAACACAAGAAAGAGATATTTCTATTGATGTTCTTGTTGAAAATGAATCGGTTTGGCTATCGCAAGCACAAATAGGTTTTTTGTTTGGTGTGGATAGAACGGTTATTTCTAAACACATTAAGAATATATATCAAACAGAAGAATTGCAGGAAAATAGCACATGTGCATTTTTTGCACATATGGGTAACGAGGGAAAACAACGTTATAAAACAAGATATTACAACCTTGATGCTATTTTGTCTGTCGGTTATCGTGTTAATTCAAAAAACGCAACTCAATTTCGTATTTGGGCAAACAAGATTCTAAAAGACTACATTCTCAAGGGTTATGCGATAAATGATAAATTAAAGCTTGAACAATATAATGACCTAAAACAAACCATAAAACTTTTGTCGGATGTAATAAAAAATATGGAACTTTATCCGAGTATCGAAGAAAAAGCGGCGATGTTGCTTTATTTGGTTACAAAAAATCATTCGTTTAGTGATGGAAATAAGCGAATTGCAGCGTTTCTTTTTCTGTGGTTTTTACAAAATAGTGGGATTTTATACAAAGAAAACGGACAAAGATTAATTGAAAATAACACTTTAGTTGCTTTGACTTTGATGATTGCCGAAAGCCGTACTGAAGAAAAAGATATAATGGTAAAAGTGGTTGTAAATTTGATAAATAAGAATAATTGAAATAGAAAATAAAAATATATGGAAGATAAAAAATACCCATTAGAGCTCAACACAATGCCCGGTTTTGCCGGTTCCTCGGCTTATTATATCCGTTATCAAGACCCGCACAACAACAATGCTTTAGTAGATAAAGATATTAACGGATATTGGCGAAATGTTGATTTATATATAGGTGGAACCGAACACGCTACCGGCCACTTGGTTTACAGCCGTTTCTGGAATAAGTTTCTTTTCGATTTAGGTGTTGTTTGCGAAGAAGAACCTTTCAAAAAACTGATTAATCAGGGAATGATTCAGGGTCGTTCAAATTTTGTTTACAGGATTAAAAATACAAACACTTTTGTTTCTTATCATTTAAAAGACCAATATGATGTTACTCCTATTCATGTAGATGTGAATATTGTTTCGAATGATATGTTGGATATTGAAGCATTTAGGAATTGGAATCCTGAATATAAAACTGCTGAATTTATTCTTGAAGATGGAAAATATATCTGTGGATGGGCTGTTGAAAAAATGTCCAAATCGATGTTTAATGTAGTGAATCCTGATGTGATTGTTGAAAAATATGGAGCAGATACATTGCGTTTATATGAAATGTTTCTCGGCCCATTGGAACAATCCAAACCTTGGGATACAAACGGAATTGACGGTGTTCATCGTTTCTTGCGTAAATTATGGAATTTATTCTATAAAGAAGATAAATTATCTGTCAGCGAAGAACAACCTGCAGCCGAAGAATTAAAATCATTACACAAATTGATTAAGAAAGTAACTTACGATATTGAGAATTTCTCATTCAATACTTCTGTAGCTGCATTTATGATTTGTGTCAACGAATTAACCGCTTTGAAATGCAACAAAAAAGCAATTTTGAGTGATTTAATTGTTGTTCTTGCTCCGTTTGCTCCACATATTGCCGAAGAACTTTGGCATGCCTTAGGAAATACTGCAACTGTTTGTGATGCTAAATTTCCTGAATATAACGAAGCTTATTTAATTGAAAATACGGTAAAATATACTGTTTCTTTCAATGGAAAAGCCCGTTATTTCTTAGATTTTGCGGCAGATACTTCTGTTGAAGAAGTTGAAAAAGCAGTATTGGCTCACGAAAGCTCTATAAAATGGTTGGAAGGAAAAACTCCTAAAAAAGTAATTGTTGTTAAAGGAAAAATAGTTAATGTCGTGATATAAACCCCTAATTAGCTAACATGAAACTTCCCGAAAAATTTGATTTGTCTTCGACAGAAAAATATATTTTGGTTTTCGAGATCTCTAACGAAATGTATTCATTTTCGATATATGATTCTGTCGAAGACGGAAGTTTCTTTTATCATGAAATTGAGAAAAAGCTTGGAGAAGATGCTTTTTCTGCTTTTGAGAATTTCTACTATGAAAATGAGTTTTTGTCAAATTCTTATCAAAAAATATTTGTCGTAAACAATACTGCGAACTTTACTTTTGTTCCGAATAATGTTTTTGATGAGAAAAAGAAAGATGAATTTTTTCGATTCAATTTTTCCGGAAACGAAGGTAAAGTTTTGGCTCAAACTCTCAACAAACCCGAAATAACGATATTGCACAGTATTCCGGAAAAAGCGTTTGATTTTTTCAACAGGACGTTTTTAAATTTACATTTTATACATCACATATCTCCCCTACTCTCTTATTTTGCTGAAAGAACTCGTATAGGAAATACTCACAGACTAATCATGAATATGCAAAATGAAGGATTAGATGTTTTATATTTTGCTCCTTCCGGTGAATTTGTTTTTGCTAATCATTTCAAATGCAGTCATTTAAATGATGCTGTTTATTATATCTTTTTCATTTGGAAACAGTTTAATCTGAATCAATTGAGAGATTTTATTTATGTTGCCGGAAATTCTTCTCAAACACCGGATTTAATTGAACAGCTGCAAAAGTATGTTCAAAATGTTTTTCCGGTCGATGTAACATCTTCCGAACTTTTATCTCTTACTTTATGCGAATTATAAGCGGAATTTATAAGAGACGCAGATTCGATGTTCCCAAGAATTTCAAGGCACGACCAACAACAGATTTTGCCAAAGAAAATATCTTTAATGTGCTTTCAAATCTGATCGATTTGGACGATTGTGATGCTTTAGATTTGTTTGCAGGTACGGGAAGTATCAGTTTTGAACTGATTTCGAGAGGTTGTAAACAGGTTGTTTGTGTCGAAAAAGATTTTTTTCATTATAGTTTTATCAAAAAAGTACAGCAAGAATTAAAAACCGAAGCATTAATTCCATTAAAAGGTGATGTTTTCAGATTTTTAGAAGACTGCCGTCAACAATTCGATGTTATTTTTGCCGACCCGCCATTTGCTTTGAAAGAATTAGGAAAAATTCCTTCGTTGATTATCGAGAAAGGCTTATTAAAAGAAAATGGAGTGTTCATTATGGAACACCCCAAAGAATATAATTTTTCTGATTTACCTTACTTTAATCAACATCGTGTTTATGGCTCGGTAAATTTCAGCGTATTTATTGCTCAATAATTCAAATAAAGCGAACTTATTGATTCGTTGTTATAAACCCGGTTGATTGCATCGGCAAATATTTCAGCCACAGAAAGAATTTTCACTTTTTCGCTTTTCTTCGAGTAAGGTATACTATCGGTAAAAATAATTTCCGTCAAAGCAGATTGATCTACTCTCGTAGAAGCAGGATCTGACATTACAGCGTGCGATGCGATAGCGCGTACCGAATTAGCTCCCTGTTCTAACATTAAATCCGCAGCTTTAGTAATTGTACCGGCCGTATCGACTATATCATCTAAAAGCAAAACATCCATTCCTTTCACATCACCGATTAGTTTCATTTCGGCAATTTCGTTGGCTTTTTTCCTTGACTTGTAGCAGATAACCATCGGCACGTTCAAGTGTTTTGCGTATGCGTTTGCTCTTTTGGTACCTCCAACATCAGGAGTTGCCATAACTAAATTGGGTAAGTTCATCGACTTGATATAATCTACAAAAATAGATGAACCGTATAAATGGTCGACCGGAACATTAAAAAATCCCTGAATTTGGTCGGCATGTAAATCCATGGTAATTAACCGGTTAATTCCTGCGGTGGCTAATAAGTCGGCAATTAATTTAGCGCCGATCGAAACGCGTGGCTTATCTTTTCTGTCTTGACGCGCCCACCCGAAATAAGGTATCACTGCGATGATTGATTTGGCCGATGCACGTTTGGCAGCATCAATCATCAAAAGTAGTTCCATTAAATTGTCGGAATTCGGGAAAGTCGACTGTATCAAGAAAACATAAGAACCACGGATTGATTCTTCATAAGACACAGAAAATTCTCCATCTGCAAAATGTTCAATATTCATTTTCCCAAGTTCGCAACCGACACTGTTACAGATTTTTTCTGCTAAATAACGGGAACTTGTTCCTGAAAAAATTTTGAAAGGAATATTTTTGTCCATGACGATAAACCGGTAAAATTATATTATTAGGATTTTCGCTGCAAAAGTAGTAATATTTTCCTTAAATGTCTAACTTTTTTCCAAATGATATTCCCATGCGTATTCCTTGTAAAATAAGGTCGTTATCGGATTCTATAAGTTTTAATTTTCCTGCTACTTTTTTTAATGGTGTGGAGGTTATTTCTCCGTTTTTGAGACAAACCATGCGACCGAAATCTTTGTTGGCTATCAGTTCTGTTGCGTGTCCTCCCAAGCGAGTTGCCAGTGTGCGGTCGTAAGCAGATGGATTTCCACCTCGTTGAACATATCCCAGCACGGTTTCGCGGCTTTCAATGCCGGTTAATTCTTCTATTTTTTCGGCTATATAAGATGCAGGATGTTTGTATTTTTGGAGATTTCTTTCTCCGATGTCGACTCCTTCTGCTATGGCTACAATTGAATAACGTTTCCCTTTTTCGGCACGCGATAAAACGGCTTGGGCAATGACATCTATGTCGAATCCGAGTTCGGGGAGCAAGATGATGTCGGCTCCTCCGGCCATACCGGCATGAAGGGTAATCCAACCCGCATTGTGTCCCATTAATTCAATAACCATCACCCGGCTGTGAGAACTTGCAGTAGAGTGTAACCGGTCAATCGCCTCTGTGGCAATATCTACGGCGGTATCGAAACCGAAAGTAATATCGGTTCCCCACACATCATTGTCGATGGTTTTAGGTATACCGATGATATTTAATCCTATTTCTGAAAGTTTGTAAGCTGTTTTTTGTGTCCCGTTTCCACCGATACATACCAAACAATCCAATCCTAATTCTTTGTAGGTTTCCTTAATTATTTGAGGCTTGCCTTCATCTTCGTGAAGTAATTTACGGAAAGGTTTTTCACGCGAAGTGCCGAGAATGGTTCCTCCCAGATTGAGAATCCCTGAAAGGGAATTGTCGTCAAGAGAAATAGTATCTTTATTGAGTAATCCTAAGAAACCTCCGCGCAGACCGATAACTTCCATTCCGTAATGGGTAATGGCTGTTTTTCCTACACCTCTGATTGCCGCATTGATTCCGGGGCAATCTCCGCCGGAAGAAAGGATTCCTATTTTCATCTTAAATATTTGTTTTAGAAGAACGCGGATGACGCAGATAACGCGGATTTACGCAGATTTTAATATTAATAAGTTTATTTATTATCCGTGTAAATCCGCGTTATCTGCGTCATCCGCGTTCTAAATTATGTATTAAGCGTCTAAACTCTCGTCGATAACTTGAACTTTCTTTTCAATCAATTTGAGTTCTTCTTTCAAGCTTTCGATTTTCCGGTTCATTTCTTTTACCAAACCGCCACCGCCTTTTGAAGATATTGAAAGGAAACCGATGTTATTTTCGTAGGTTTGAATATCGTTTTTCAAACGCTCGTAAGTACGCATCAATTTTTCGCGTTCGTTGAGCAGTTTGTTTTTCGATTTGTCTCCGCCTGATTTTAAGTCGGTTAAGTTTGTTTTGAACGATTGTAATCTTCTTTCAGATTCGTCTATTTTTAACCGGTCGAAATGTTTATCGACGGCAGTGCGATATTCTTTATAAGTTTTGTCTTTTTCTTTGAAAGGCACAAAACCGACGCTATTCCATTCTGTCATCAATTCGCGGATAATTGCGATAGCCTCAGTCGCAGGAAGTGCTTCATCGACCGCATTAATCTTTTCGATTATCTCTTTTTTCTTATTCAGATTTTCGACTTCTTCGGTTTTTTGAGAGGAAAAATGAATATTTTTTTGTTCGAAAAAATGGTCGCAAGCGGTGATAAAACGTTTCCACACGGCATCTGAATATTTACGCGAAACAGCGCCAATGGTTTTCCATTCTTTTTGTAAGGCAACCAATTTATCGCTTACTTCTTTCCATTCTTTGCTATCTTTCAGTGCCTCGGCTCTTTCGCATAATGCCTCTTTTTTCTTGAGATTTTCATCCATCGATTCTTTTACAACTTTGTAGAAATCACTTTTTCGTTGGAAGAAATTATCGCATGCCGCTCTGAAACGCTCGAATATTTTTACGTTATTTTTTTTCGGGGCAAATCCGATGGTTTTCCATTTTTCTTGAAGTTCGAGGACTTTTTTGTTTTTATCGTCCCACTCTTTGAATCCTTTCAGCGCATCATAATTGATAGCCTCTATTTCTTCGCAGATTTTTGTTTTTTCTTCCAAGTTGCGCTCTTCCAATTCTTTCAGTGATTCGAAGTGCTCTTGATGAAGTTTATTGATAACAGTTGAGGCTTTTTTGAAACGTTCCCAAATAGAATCTCTGAATTCTTTGGCAACCGGACCAATTTCGCGCCATTCCTGATGAAGTTTTTGTAGTTGATGGAAAGCAGATATTACATCAGGCTCTTTTTCAAGTCGTTCTACGGCCTCACAAAGTACTTCTTTTAATTCCAGATTTTTCTTGAAATCATAATCACGCATTTCATTGTTGATTTTCAGTAAATCATAGAATTTCTCGCTATAATGCTGATATTCTTTCCAAAGTTCGTTTATTTTAGCCTGCGGAACTTGTTTGATTTCTTTCCACTCCTGTTGGAGTTTTTTAAATTCGTTATATACTTTATAGAAGTCGTCCTGACTTTCGATTAAAACTTTCAATCGCTCGATGATGGTTAATTTGGCGGCAAGATTAGTTTCTTTTTGCTTTTCTTCTTCTGCTGTAATCGAAGCCCTTTTTTCTTTGAAAACTTGCAATAATGCTTTTAGCTTTTCTTCGATTTCTTCTACTTCCGGTTGGAAATCTTGTTCTTCTCCTCCGGCAGCGATAAAAGCTTGCTTAGCAATGTCAATTTCTGCTTTTTTCAGTTTATAAAAAGCCTGTTTAAGAGAATCTACTTCATTCCGTATAGATTCGGTTACCGGTTCTTCTACTACGATAACCAATCTATCAACGATTTGTTCTTTAGACAGTTTGTCGTGCTTTTCCTCTGCTTGTTCGACATTTGCAGGTTCTTCTTTTTCAGAAATTTCAGTCGGATTATTTTCCTCAGGAGTAACATCATTTGCAGTTACTTCTTCTGTAGTTTCTTCCTGTCCGGAAGTTTCAGTGGGTTTGTTTTCCTCAAGTACACCATCATTGGTGATTACTTCTTTAGGATCAAGAGCGTTGTCCATAGTGATTTAATTTTTCAAACAATTAACATTTATAATTTAATTTACAAAATAAGTCAAAATAAATTTAATTTTCGCTTTTTTCTTAAAAAACTTGTATTTTTAACCCCTAAATCCCCTAAAGGGGACTTAAGGAGTGATAAACATTAGAAAGTTATAACAATTTAACTGTGCCAAAGTCCCCTTTAAGGGGATTTAGGAGTAATTTTATGAATAATATTTCGATTATAGTAGCTATTGGTGAGCGCAATGAAATAGGAAGAAATAATGGATTATTATGCCATCTTCCTGCCGATTTGAAACATTTTAAAGAATTAACCACCGGTCATACAATCGTTATGGGTCGGAAAACTTTCGAATCCTTACCTAAAGGGGCGCTTCCTAATCGAAAGAATATTGTTTTAACTCGCAACAAAAATTTATCGTTCGATAATTGCCTGACTTACTCATCTTTATCAGAAATGATTGATAATGAGAAAGATAGCAATGAGATATTTATCATTGGAGGTGGGGAACTTTATCGGCAAGCCTTACCTTTAGCAAATAAACTTTATTTAACTAAAATCCATGCCGAATTTGATGACGCAGATGTTTTTTTCCCTGAAATTAATTATGCAGAATGGGAAGAAGTGAGCCGCGAGGAACATAAGGCAGATGAAAAAAATCCGTATGATTATACTTTTTTGTCATTCATAAAACCCCTATAACTCAAATCTTCGTCTAATTCTTCCCAACGAATACCGATATTATCATATTCAAAATTAGCACGTTGAGAAGGTAAAGCGGTACGCAGGCGAGGATAGTCGGCAAACTGTTCGCTAAATATCTCGCCTTTGTTTGTTTGGATATATACCGCCTCGTTGTCTATCCAAACTTTGACGATAGTTGTTCTCATTACTTCATATTTTTGCCAAAGAAACGATTCCAATTTTCTATAATAATTTCTTTGTTTTCGTCAATAACCATTTCTGCTATTTTCAATTCGTTTGATTTCAGGCCTTTATTTTCTAAAAGAGCAATGTTCGGAATTACTTGATATATGGCAAATTCCTTTGTTTTTCCTTTGCCCTTAATTACATGAATATGGACAGGTTCATGGTCGTTACTATAAAACATAAATCTCAATCCGAAAAATATAAATACTGTTGGCATAATGTAATTGGTTAATAATTTATGGTTGCAAAATTATGTAATTCTTTGTTTGTTGCAAAATTTTTCGATGCATTTTTTGTAATTAAAAAAGAATAAAATTGTTTTAACTTAATCTTAATGATGTGAAGATAAGAAACAATTTAATTAAAAAGAATGTATCTTTGTTGCAGTTTTGCAGTTTTCAATTTTATGGCAATAATATACCAATCAGACGATATTAAGTTCCCGAGAATCAAACGTAGGGAAATTTCTAACTGGATTAAATCTGTAGCCACTTCTCACAATAAAAAAATTGGCGATATTGCTTATATCTTTTGTCCCGACAAAAAAATATTAGAAATCAATATACAATATCTGAATCACGATTATTATACTGATATAATTACATTTGATTATTCTGAGGGGGATATTATATCCGGTGATTTATTTATTTCATTGGATACGGTTCACTCTAATACGGAAAAATTCGGTACGGATTATATGGAAGAATTGCATCGTGTAATTATTCACGGTATATTGCATCTTTGTGGATTTAAAGACAAATCAACCAAAGATGCAAAAGTGATGAGAGAAAAGGAGAATGAAGCGTTGAAGCAATTTTTAACCCCTAAATCCCCTAAAGGGGACTTTAGTGTGTAAAAGTTTGTTTCTGTTTTTTACAAATTGAAGTCCCCTTAGGGGATTTAGGGGTAAGTATTTATGAATTTTAATTACGATGTAATAGTTGTTGGTGCAGGACATGCCGGTTGTGAAGCTGCCGCCGCTGCCGCAAATCTTGGTTCTAAAACTTTGTTAATAACAATGGATATGAACAAGATTGCACAGATGAGTTGTAATCCTGCTGTGGGTGGAATTGCCAAAGGACAAATTGTTCGTGAGATTGATGCGCTTGGTGGGCAGATGGGAATCGTGACCGATAAGACAGCCATTCAATTCCGGATGCTTAACCGCTCAAAAGGGCCGGCTATGTGGAGTCCGCGCGCGCAAAGCGATAGAGCAAGATTCATTGATGTTTGGCGACAAACAATTGATAACACTCCCAATTTGTTTGTTTGGCAAGATACTGTTTTAAATATAATTGTTAAGAACGGAGAAGTCTGTGGCGTAAAAACATCTTTGGGTGTTGAGTTCAACTCTAAAGCCGTTGTACTCACAACCGGAACTTTTCTGAACGGATTATTACATATTGGTAAAACCCAATTGTGTGGTGGTCGCATTTCCGAACCGGCGTCTTATGGATTAACAGAACAATTAGTTGAATTAGGTTTTTCTGCCGATAGAATGAAAACCGGAACGCCGGTTAGAATCGATGGTCGTAGTGTTGATTTTTCTCTAACCGAAGAACAAAAAGGTGAAAATGATTTTCATAAATTTTCTTATCTCGATTTTCAACCTCGTCCATTAAAACAATTGAGCTGCTGGACTCTTTATACGAATGAAGAATGCCATGACGTGTTGCGCGATGGCTTGTCGGATTCTCCTCTTTTTAATGGTCAAATCCAAAGTATAGGTCCTCGTTATTGTCCGAGTATAGAAACCAAAATAGTTACTTTTGCCGATAAAATTCAGCATCAATTATTTTTGGAGCCGGAAGGAGAAAATACTCAAGAATATTACTTGAATGGATTTTCATCCTCTCTCCCACTCCACATCCAATTGGAAGCTTTGCAAAAAATTCCTGCGTTTCGTAATATCCATATTTATCGTCCGGGTTATGCTATTGAGTATGATTTTTTCGATCCTACCCAATTAACGCATACATTAGAAACGAAATTGATTAAAAATCTCTTTTTCGCAGGACAAATTAATGGAACTACCGGCTATGAAGAGGCAGGAGCTCAAGGCTTGGTGGCTGGAATAAATGCGCACGTCTCTACAGTTGGCGGAAAATATTTCACTCTCGGAAGAGATGAAGCATACATCGGAGTGCTGATTGATGACTTGGTTACCAAAGGTGTGGACGAGCCTTATCGCATGTTTACCTCTCGTGCTGAATATCGAATTTTACTTCGACAAGATGATGCGGATATGCGTTTGACCGAAAAGTCTTATTCTTTAGGATTAGCTAAAAAAGACCGCTATGATTTGTTGTTTGAAAAAAAGAACCAAATTGACAGAATTATTTCGTTTGCTAAAAATTATTCTGTGCGTGCTGAATATATCAACGACAAGTTAGAAACTTATGGAACGTCCCAACTTCGACGTGGAGTGAAATTGATTGATTTGGTTTTACGACCGCAATTAAGTCTGTATGATATTTCGGAAATGATTCCGGCATTCAAAGAAGAATTACAGAAAATTTCCGATAGAAAGGAAGAAATTATTGAGGCTGCCGAAATCGCTATGAAGTATGAAGGCTATATCTCTCGCGAAAAAATGATAGCCGATAAAATCCATCGGTTAGAGAATATACGAATAAAAGGCAAGTTTGATTATAATACGATTCAGTCGTTGTCGACTGAAGCAAAGCAAAAGCTAACAAAAATTGATCCTGAAACGATCGCTCAGGCAAGTAGAATTCCTGGGATTTCTCCAAGCGATATAAATGTTTTGTTGGTTTTGTTGGGGAGGTAGTAAAAATAGTGTTCCACGTGGAACAATTTGGTAAAAATAAAATTATGGATTTTGAAATTTTCAAGAAAAACATTCGGAATGTCCCGAATTTTCCCAAAGAAGGCATCCAATTTAAAGATGTAACAACCTTGTTTAAAGATGCAAAGATTTTGTCTTTGTTGTCTGATGCGATTTACGAAGAATATAAAGATAAAGGCATAACAAAGGTGGTTGGGATTGAGTCTCGTGGTTTTATAATGGGGCCTATTTTGGCGACGCGTTTAAATGTAGGGTTTGTGCCGATTCGCAAGCCGGGAAAACTTCCTTGCGATGTCTACGAAGAAACTTATGAAAAAGAATACGGATTTGATGCCGTTCAAATTCATAAAGATGCTTTGTCTGAAAATGATGTAGTCGTTTTGCACGACGATTTATTGGCAACAGGAGGAACAATGCTTGCCGCTTGCCGTTTGATGAAACATTTTAATGTAAAGAAAATCTATGTCAATTTCCTTATCGAATTAGAAGACTTGAAAGCACGAGAATTATTCGATGAAAGCATTGAAATTTTATCATTGATTAAATATCCGATTTAAGCCCTGAAGGGGCATAATCAATAGCGTAGGGCATCGCCCTACGATGATGGAAACAACAACCCAACCAACCTAAGCCCTGAAAGGGCGACATATTGATATTACGCCCTTTCAGGGCTTAACGGAGATGGGTGTGCAATTCGTCAATTCCGTAGGGCGATGCCCTACGCTATTGATAAAAGGCTTTCAGCCTTAATTTGATGATTATGGTCGAACTTTGGAAATAAATTATGAACGGAAAAATTAATATGAATAAAAAATACATCTGTTATTGTGGCTTTTATTGTGAAAATTGTGCAGTCAAGGCAAAAGGCTTTACTTATGCTGATAAATAATAGAAATGAACAAATATGAAAGATATTCAATACAAAACGACTAAAGATTTTTCGGAAAAAGAATTAAAAGACCTATTTCTCTCTGTGAATTGGTCTTCAGGAAACTATCCGGAAAAATTAGTAATTGCCATGAGAAATTCTTCTTCTGTCTTCACTGCTCGGGATGGAGACAAATTAGTCGGACTCATAAATGTGTTAGATGATGGAATAATGACTGCTTATGTGCATTATTTGCTAATTATGCCCGAATATCAACACCGATGTTTATCACATCACTTTCGACTTAATAAATACTATTATGCAACAAAGAGATTATTTGCTAAGAGAAATTGAAAAATTTGGAGCGATGTTGGGTGTTATTCTACAGAAAATCTGTGGAGGGAAAGAGAATCCGGCAATAACTCTTGAAAAGCAAGTTGAAGACACAAAAGGAATGTTGCTAAACGAGATGAATTTCGACCTCGATAAGTTTTTATCCTTAAACATAGAAGATTCAAACGAATATATATGTAGTTTTGAGGGATTTAATGTTGAAAATATTGAGCTTTTGGCAGAATGTGTTTCTGAAATGGGTTTTAACGATAAATGCGACAATTCAAAAAAGTATCTTGAAAAAGCATTACAGCTCTATGAACTATGCAATTCGAAAAGCAAAACATATTCATTGGAACGAGAAACAAAAATAAAAGGATTATCTTAATCATATCTATGTGAATGTCGTGCCTATGTGTTTCAAAAAACTATAATGAATTTTAATGGAAGACCTTGAAGAAATAAAGAATTATCCGCACTTGGAAGGAATAATAAAAAATATCCCCTCCTCGCCCGGATGTTATCTTTTTTTCGATGAAAATGGTGTAATTATTTATATAGGAAAAGCCAAAGACCTCAAACGACGGGTAAGCTCTTATTTTAATAAGAATCAGACTTATGCCAAAACGAGAATTCTTGTCAGAAAAATCAGAAATATTGAATATATCGTAGTTGAAAGCGAACAAGATGCTTTTTTGCTCGAAAATAATATGATTAAAGAGCATCAGCCTCGGTATAATGTCATGTTGAAAGACGATAAAACTTATCCTTGGATTGTTGTAAAAAATGAACCTTTCCCTCGCGTGTTCTCCACTCGAACAGTTGTTAAAGACAAATCTTTGTATTTTGGACCATATTCATCGGTGCCTATGGTAAAAGTCCTACTCAAATTAATCCGAAGTATTTATCCACTCCGCACTTGTAATTTGGTATTAACACCGGAACGAATTAATCAAGGAAAATATAAAGTGTGCCTGCAATATCATATTAAAAATTGTCTTGGCCCTTGTGAAAAATTACAATCTCAAGAAGATTATGACAAAAACATCTCAGAAATTATACAAATCCTGAAAGGAAATATTTCTCAACTGTCGGATAAATTATTTGATGAAATGAAAGATTTATCTCAACAGCTGAAATTTGAAGAAGCTCACAGAATTAAAGAAAAATACCTTTTAATTGAGAATTATAAGGCTAAATCTGTTGTTGCAAGCATATCGATTGATGATGTCGATGTGTTTTCTCTCGATGAAAACGGACAATCTGTATATATTAACTATCTGCATATCCGGCACGGTTTGGTTGTTCGCGGATATACATTCGAGTATAAACGCTTTTTTGATGAGCCGAAAGAAGAAATCTTGGCTCTCGGAATCATTGAAATGAGAAGTCGTTTCCAAAGTGATGCAAAAGAAATCATTGTTCCCTTTCTTCCGGATATTGAACTTGCCGGCGTAACAATCACTGTTCCTCAGCGAGGAGAAAAACATAAATTGCTGATTTTATCGAAAAAAAATGTACATCAATATAAGGTTGATAAGATTAAACAATCGGAACAACTCAACACCGAACAGCGTAAAATGCGCGTTATCACAACATTGAAAAACGATTTACACCTTTCGGCCTTACCTGTTCATATCGAATGCTTTGATAATTCAAACATTCAGGGAACAAATCCTGTTTCGGCTTGTGTTGTTTTTAAGAACGGGAAACCATCGAAGAAAGATTATCGCCATTTCAACGTAAAAACTGTGGATGGACCTAACGATTTTCAATCCATGTATGAGTGCGTTTATCGTCGTTATGAGCGCTTAAAGGCCGAAAATGAACCTATGCCTCAATTAATCGTTGTAGATGGCGGTAAAGGGCAGCTAAGTTCGGCTGTTCAAGCTTTAAAAAACCTCGATTTATACGGAAAAATTGCTATTATTGGCATTGCCAAACGATTGGAAGAAATATATTTCCCTAACGATCCGATCCCTCTTTATTTGGATAAAAATTCGGAAAGTCTGAAACTTATTCAGCGACTAAGGGATGAGGCGCACCGTTTTGGAATCACTTTCCATCGAAAAAAACGCAGTAAACAACAAGTTGCTTCGGAGTTAGACCATATAAAAGGAATCGGCAGTAAAACAAAAACTATTTTATTGAATGAGTTCAATAGCGTTAAGCAAATAAAAGAAGCTCCCTTTGAGAAAATAGCCGAATTAATCGGAGAAAATCGTGCAAATATATTAATGAAAGCATTCGAATTAAAATGATTTCGTGCGTCAGCTATCCCCCTTTGGAGGGGGCAGGGGGAGGAGATTAGGAGTTTTATTAACTTAGTAACAAGAAAGCAAGATGAATATGAAAATTTCATTTTTTGTTATATTGTCAAAATCCTCCCCCTGCCCCCTCCAAAGGGGGATAGCTGACGCACGAAAAAAGTAAAAATTAATACAAAATATAATGAAAGTAGTTATACAACGTGTTTTGCAAGCATCAGTTACAGTTGACGGCAGTTTGAAATCTCAAATAATGCAAGGATTACTCGTTTTAGTAGGGATAGAAGATGCGGATATTATGGATGATATTGATTTTCTTTGCAAAAAAATCGTAAATTTGCGTATATTTGATGATGCGTCGGGAGTGATGAATCTTTCTGTCAAGGAAATCAACGGTGAAATCCTTTGTGTGAGCCAGTTTACATTACATGCTTCGACAAAAAAAGGGAATAGGCCATCTTATATTAAGGCATCAAAGCCGGATTTTGCTATTCCAATGTATAATTTGTTTTGTAAAATGTTGGGAGAAATGCTTGAGAAAGACATTAAAACCGGAGTTTTTGGAGCCGATATGAAAGTTTCATTAATTAATGACGGCCCGGTAACTATTGTTATTGATTCGAAAAACAAAGAATAGGTGCACCCCAAAGAAGATATTATGACGATTAAAGAAGCTCAACAGTCTGTAGATGAATGGATTAAAACTTATGGTGTCAGATATTTCAGTGAACTGACCAACATGGCAATTCTAACGGAAGAAGTTGGAGAGTTGGCTCGAATCATGGCTCGAACGTATGGCGACCAGTCATTTAAAAATGCTGATTTGGAAAAAGATTTACCCGATGAATTGGCCGATATTTTGTGGGTATTGCTTTGTATAGCCAACCAGACCGGAGTGGATTTAATGGATGCCTTTCGGAAAAATATAGAGAAGAAAACTAAAAGAGATAGTGAACGACATAAAAACAACGAAAAACTTCAATAAATTTAGTTATTTTCGATAAAAACGTACAATTATGGATAAATATTCAAAAGTATTAGAAAAATTTGATTTGTGTGTTGATGATAGCATCATTGCATCAAAAGTAGCCGATTTAATCGCGAAAAATTGTAAAGGAAACAATACCAAAGAAGTATTGGCTTTTTTATATTCTTGTATTGATTTGACAAGTTTAAACACCGAAGATTCTGTTGAGTCTATTTGGAAGTTTGTCGGAAAAGCAAATGATTTTGAAGGCTCACGACCTGATGTCGACAATGTGGCTGCTATTTGCGTATTTCCTAATTTTGTAAGTACGGTTAAGGAGGCTTTGACTGCTGATGTGAAGATTGCGGCTGTTGCAGCCGGTTTCCCTTCTTCTCAAACTTTTCCTGAAATAAAAGTAGCTGAAGTTTCTCTTGCTGTTGCCGATGGAGCCGACGAAATTGACATAGTAATTAATGCCGGAGCATTTTTTGACAATGACTTGGAGACTTTTTGTAATGAAATATTGGAATTGAAAGATGCTTGTCGCGAGGCTCATTTGAAAGTGATTCTTGAAACGGGCTTGTTAAAAACGGCTTTGAATATTAAAAAAGCTGCGGTTTTATCGATATATTCCGGTGCCGACTTTATCAAAACTTCTACAGGAAAAGTATATCCGGGGGCAAGCCTCGAGGCCGCTTATGTAATGTGCGAAACGATAAAGGAATATCACGCATTGCACAACAAAAAAATTGGAATAAAAATCTCAGGTGGAGTTCGTACTGCGGAAGATGCTGTGAAATATTACACCATCGTGAAAGAAGTTTTAGGTGAAGAATGGCTTACTCCCGAATATTTCAGATTAGGTGCAAGTAGTTTAACAGATTCTTTATTGTCTTCATTATGAGCAGATTAATTTGGGTTTTCAAACGACATTGGATAAGTATTCCCCTCTGTTTGGCGATATTTTATCTCTGTATGATGGATACACAGCCATTGCCTAAAGTGAATGTTACCAATTTTGATAAGTTTGTGCATTTTATCATGTTTTTAACCATTTCAGGTGTGATTTTTTTTGAAAATACTTCTTATTTCAGAAAAAAAATTTCCACGTGGAAAGTAATTAATTTTTCATTCTTTTTCCCGGTAATTTATGGTGGTTTAATCGAAATCGCACAAGAATATTTCGCACCTACTCGCATGGGCGATAGTATGGATTTTTGGTTTAATGTAATCGGCGCTTTCTTTGGCCTGATAATTTGTTTGTTGATTAACAAACGATTAAAGAAATAATCATATATTTGTAACATTAATCACTAAAAAGAAAAAGTATAAGAGAAAATAAATTTTGATTTGACATTTTAGAAAAGCGTTAGCTTTTGTTCTTGTGTTCGAAAATTAGGAACTTTCAAAGCTGCAAGGATAAGTAGTTGATGCTCACGTCGTTTCACGGCGTGGGCTACTTATTTGCAGCAAAGGTATCCTAAGCCTCGAACACGAATATAGTTACAGTCCCACGCTTTTGCATTTTAAATAACTGCCTATTGGGGATTTAGGGCAACAAATAATTTTATTTATGAAAAGAAAATTACTTTTACTGCTGGTATGTAGTATGGTGGCAGTATGCAGCTTTGCGCAAGCAACAAGTGGAAAATGCGGAGAAAATTTAACTTGGAGTTTTGACAGTTCGAGCGGTACATTGACAATTAGCGGAACAGGGGAGATGAACAATTATGATTTGAATGTTTCTTCTACTGGTAGTTCTGCTCCATGGATTGATGATTTCAGCAATCAAATCGAGCAAGTGATAATAGAAGATGGAGTAATAAGTATTGGGAATTGGGCTTTTTATCCTTGTGAAAATCTGATTTTTTTAACTATACCCAATAGTATAACAAGTATTGGCGCATATGCTTTTACAGGTTGTATCAGTCTTGCTTCTATTACTATTCCTGAAAGCGTAACGAGTATCGGAGCATCTGCTTTTCAGGTTACGGCTTGGTATAATAATCAGCCGGACGGTGTTATTTACATAAATAAATATTGTATGCGTATAAAGGAACAATGCCTAAAAATACAACTATTGAGATACAAAATGGAACGGTATATATTGCAGGCAATGCTTTTTTTTATCAACGCAACCTTATTTCTGTTGTCATTCCTTATGGTGTGACTATTATAGGAATAAGTGCGTTTCAAGGCTGTACAAGTCTTACTTCCATTGATATTCCTAATAGCGTGACAACTATAGGTTGGGATGCTATTTCTCGTACTGGTCTTACCTCCATTGTTATTCCTAATAGCGTGAAAATTATTGACGGATGGTCTTTTTGTTTGAATTATAATCTTACTTCCGTTACTATTGGCAACAGCGTAACAAGTATCAAAGAAGGTGCTTTTGCTGGTTGTGGTGCTTTGAAATCTGTCAAAGTAGATTGGGGAAGTCCAATATCTATAACAACAGATGTTTTTTCGTTTTGGCCTAATTCTATTTCCGATGTTACCTTAACTGTCCCTGCCGGAACAAGCGAAAACTATCGTGCAGCCGAAGTTTGGAAAGAATTTAATATCGTAGAAGAAGAAGTTTCTTTTATCCCAAGCACAACAGAGGCTGTTTTTGTTTGGAAATTCGTTCCTTCGGCAGCGACTTATACGCTTACAATATGCAGTGATGAAACTTGCAGCAATGTATTATACACTTATATTTTCGATTCGACAGGGAAATTGGTAGAAATGAGAAGTTCGTCTAATATTACCGCAGACAATTCGGATGTTTATTCTTACACAATAAAGAATTTATTGGCAGGCACAACTTATTACTATTCTCTGATAGCCAAAGATGCAAGTAACGGCATTTTAAAAGAAGAACAGGGTAATTTTACAACACTTCAACCATCTCAACTAATATCTTTATTTAATGATGCAAGCGGTTTAGGCATTTATCCCAATCCTGTTTTTGAAAGTTTCCGTATCAACGGTATTACAGAAAATACTTTGATAACAATAGTAGATATTGCCGGAAAAATTGTATTGAAACAAACAATTATTCCCGATGAAATGGTATCTATTGGTCATTTGCAAAGCGGTGTTTATTTTGTAAATATAAAAGGGGAAACAGTGAAGATAATTAAACAGTAAAACCTTATTTTTACCTAATTTAACGTGAGTTCGATATAAGCAAATGGCTTTTCAAGCCATTTGCTTATATCGAACTCACGTTAATTTACTCAAATAAAACAACCTAAAGTAGCACAAACTGCTATCAATCTTCGATAAATTTTAAGGGAGAATTTCTTTTATAATAAAATAATATTTGTATATTTGCGACTAATCCGCAATGAGATTTCATATTAGTCGAATCGTGTGCTAAAATATTAATAATAAGTGAAATACAATTATGTTTTTTGAGAGAACATTATCAGAAGTTATCAAAAATGCCACGGAAACTTTTCCGGTGGTGCTAATTACAGGTCCTCGACAAGTAGGGAAAACAACTGTTTTTAAGTGCTATCAAGAGCCTGAGCGAACTTATATTACTCTCGATGACCCACAAATGAGAGTATTTGCAAAAAACGACCCTGCACTTTTCTTGCAGACGTATAAAACGCCCCTTTTTATCGACGAAATTCAATATGCCCCCGAATTGTTTCCATATATCAAAATGGCGGTGGATAGAGAAAAAAAGAAAGGAATGTTTTGGCTCACAGGTTCACAACAGTTTTTATTGATGCGAAATGTATCCGAAAGTCTTGCCGGACGTGTTGCTATTTTGGAGATGCAAGGATTTTCGCAAGCCGAGAAATTTCAGAGAAAAAGTGTGCCGTTTTTACCCGAAACGATTACTTTTGATAATCGTAAATCTCTTGACATACATCAGGTTTATGAGATGATATTAACCGGTTCGTATCCTGAATTGTTTGTTACTCCGACCATTAATCGTAAATTGTTTTATGCCTCATATTTGAAAACATATATAGAGCGGGATGTTCGAGTATTAACACAAATAACAGATGAAAACAGCTTTATCAAATTTATTAAAGTCGCTGCAGCGCGAACCGGACAATTAATCAACTATGCAGATATGGCAAATGATGTGGGAGTTAGTGCAAACACTATTAAATCGTGGGTTTCGCTGCTTGAAACTTCCGGATTGATTTATTTGCTGCAACCTTATTATAACAACATAACGCATCGCGCGATAAAGACTCCGAAATTATATTTTCTTGACACCGGTTTGTGTTGTTATCTGAGTGGTTGGGATACCGTAGGAACTCTATCGACCGGAGCAATGAGCGGTGCGATTTTAGAAACGTATGTTGTTTCTGAAATCTTAAAAAGTTATTGGCATTCAGGCGAATACCCTAATATTTATTTTTACAGAGATAAGGAAAAAAAAGAGATAGACTTGTTGTTAAGTAGCAACGGAAAACTTTATCCGATTGAAATAAAACGGACAGCTTCTCCAAAAGAAAACGATGTGAAAGATTTCAATATCCTGAAATCGTTGAATTTGCCAAGCGGAAAGGGAGCGATAATTTGTTTTTACGATAAATTGTTGCCCTTAAATGCCGAAATAAGTATTGTCCCAATGGCTTGTCTTGGATAACATTTTATAGAAAATTATTGGGGATAAGAATAATGTCCCGTTATTTCCCATGAAAAAAGACAATCTTCGATTTCTTGGCCGCGACCGATGTTGTGCACCATAAGGTTTCTTTTTCCGTCTTTTGATTTTTGATGTATAACTATTCCTATGTGTGTTAAGCCGTTAGGAAAAACCCAAGTGACAATATCTCCGGTTTTGTAATCTTCCGGATTTTGTGTAATGGGATTTACCGTTCCTTTTCTTGAAAAGAATGTCATCAGGTTAGGAACCCTGCGATGATCGATGTTAGTATCGGTTTTCTTTAATCCCCATTTTTTCGGATAAATGGCGAAATTCTTTTTCATATCTTCATGCACCTCTTTTTGAAGGTCGATGCCCACTTTTCTGTAGGCTCTTATTACAACATCCGTACAAACGCCACGATCTTTGGGCACATCTCCATTGGGGTATGGGATTGAAAAATAAGCCGGGTCATAAACTACCCAATCGAGAGTGATTTGAATGGCTGCAAGTGACAATTTTGTAGAGAAATCTTCTGTTTTTTGTG
>Ga0209628_10000337_pt1 | contig 28361 bp, 25 predicted proteins | sample TergutCu122P4_FD_187285 | JGI IMG/M metagenome (GOLD analysis project Ga0209628, IMG submission 187285) | Cubitermes ugandensis P4 segment gut microbial communities from Kakamega Forest, Kenya - Cu122 P4 (SPAdes) (version 2) | ecosystem: Host-associated > Arthropoda: Insects > Digestive system...
CGTACGCAGGTGCAGGATCCGCCGCTGGTCATCCGGGATCTGCTCCATCGCCCGCACGAGCCCCTGCCGGGTGACAGACGTTTCGTACACACCCTCGCTGTCGGCATCCACCAGTTCGTCGGCCGCGCCCGCGTCTACCAGCACCCAGGCCTGCTCCGGGATCCGCCGGACACACGACCGGATCCAGAACCCGGCGTACGCCCCGAAATCCCCCCTTCTCCAGTCGTAACTCATGACCGCCTGCTGCATCGCGAGGCAACCCTCCTGGAACAAGTCACGGAAGGAGGCGTTGCGCATCCGGGCGGCCTCGGCTGCGATGACGTGTACGAGGCCCATGTTTGCCGTGACCATCTCATCTTTGGCCATGCGCCCCTGTTCGACCAGTGCCTCCAGTTCCTCCGCGGTGGCCCCGACCCTGTTGGGGGCGCCGTCCAGGATATCCTGGGCCAGCAGCCCCGCCTCGATTCGCTTCGCGAGTTCGACCTCGCGCGTCTGTTCGGTGTTCATGTCTTAACCATGTCCAAGTTGCGGCCCGGATTGTCATCAATCCACAGACAACATTCGGACAACACCATTTCTGTGGATGACCTCACAAACCACATCCTCGTACCCCGTAGACTCATCTCGTGGCCGGATTCATCAACACCGAGGACATCGAACTGGTACGTTCGCGCGCCCGCATCGACGATGTGGTTTCGAGTTATGTCACGCTGAAACCGTCCGGAGCGGGTACGCTGAAGGGCCTTTGCCCGTTCCACGACGAGAAGACCCCCAGCTTCCAGGTCACCCCCGCGCGCGGGCTCTACTACTGCTTCGGCTGCGGCAAGGGCGGCGACACCGTCAGCTTCGTACAGGAAATCAACAACCTTTCCTTCCGGGAGGCGGTCGAGTTCCTGGCCGACAAGTACGGCGTGCATCTTCGCTACACCGACGAAGCCAAGCCGGCCGGCATTTCGCGCATGCGCCTGTTCGAGGCGAACGCCGCCGCCGCGGAGTTCTTCGCCGCGGCCCTGCGCCAGAACCAGGGGCAGCCCGGCCGGGAGTTCCTCACCCAGCGCGGCTTCAGCGCCGAGGCGGCCGAGCAGTTCGGCGTCGGTTTCGCGCCCACATCCGGGCGCGACCTGGGTACACACCTGAAGAACAAGGGTTTCCGCGAGGAGGAGTTGGTCGAGGCCGGTCTCGTACGCGGCACCGGTGGCTGGGACTACTTCCAGGGCCGTCTCATCTGGCCGATCCGCGACGCGGGCAAGGCGGTGCTGGGCTTCGGCGCCCGGCGGCTGTTCGACGACGACCGGATGCCGGCCAAGTACATCAACACCCCCGAGACCCCGCTGTACAAGAAGTCTCATGTGTTGTACGGATTGGATCTGGCCCGCACCGCCATCGGCTCCACCTCGCAAGCCGTCATCGTCGAAGGCTACACCGATGTCATGGCTTGTCACCTGGCAGGTGTCCATACTGCGGTGGCTTCGTGCGGTACGGCGTTCGGCCCCGAACACGCCAAGATGATCGAGCGCCTGATGGGCGACCGGGCCGATTCGGGCGAGGTGATCTTCACCTTCGACGGCGACGAGGCGGGCCGCAACGCCGCGGTGAAGGTCTTCAGCCAGGACTCGCTGTTCCGGGCCTCCACGTACGCCGCCGTGGACCCCGGCGGACTCGACCCATGCGACCTGCGGCTGCAGCGCGGCGACCAGGCGATCCGCGACCTGGTGGCCGCCCGCGTACCGCTCTACCAGTTCGTCATGAACAACATCGTTTCCCGGTACGACCGCGACCACGCCGGCGCCCGGCTTGCGGCGGTCCGCGAGGCCGCGCCCCTCGTACGTTCCATCCGCGACCAGTCCCAGGTTTCCGCCTACATCGAGGACCTGGCGTTCATGGTGGGCATGGATCCGCAGATCGTACGAAAAGAGGTCTTCGCCAAGGGCAAGCCGACGCGTCCCGGCCCGCCGCCGGAACCGCCTGACGAGTTCGGCGCCGCACCCACACTTCCCGGGGCGAGCCTGCCCGACCCGAACGACCGGGACCTGCTGGCCGAGCGCGACGTACTGAAACTCATGTTGCAAACCCCGGGGATTTTCGACGGCCAGGAACCGTGGCTGGGTCTGGCGGAACGCGACTTCACGCACGGCGCGTACCGCGCGTTGTTCCGTACGATCAGGTCGCTTCCGGGCGACGGGAGCGTCGACGCGACCGCGGTAATCGGGCGCCTGACCCACGACGACCTGAAGGATCTGACGCTGCAACTGGCGGTGGAGCCCCCGCGTACCGAAACCTCCGCCCGGCACGGCGTGGAGTACGCCGCCAAGCTCAAACTCGGCACGGTACAACGAGACATCACGGAACTGAAATCGAAGATGGGCCGCACAAACCCGGTGAGCCAGGCGGATGAATACGAGCAAATGTTCCGCGGAATGGTGGACCTGGAGGTACGCCGCAAGGAACTCATCCGAGCTGCCACCGGGGAGTGAACCCACTCACGCCAGCGGGATCCGGGACGGGTCGAACCCGAGCCAGGTGTCGGCCTGCTCGAACGCGAACCTGTCCGTCATGCCGGCGACGTACGCCACCGCCCGGCTCACCTTCTCTTCCACATCCTCCAGCGGTACGGAAGCCGGCGGAACCAGGTCGGGGTGGGCAATCAGATGGTCGACGAGGGCCCGCAGGACCTCGATGACCGCGTCGGCCTGGGCCACCGATTCGGGCCGCATGTAGATGCGTTCGTAGTTGAACTGCCGCAACCTGGCCAGAGCGGCGGCGACATCCGGGGCCATCGAGACGCGGCCGTGGGTGGTGGTCGACTCGATCATGGACGTTATGAAGGCCCGCAACTGCGCCGAGCGGCGCTCCCCGACGACCTCCACGACATCGTTCGGCAGGTCGGCGAGCGCCAGAATCCCGGCGTGAACGGCGTCCTCAAGGTCGTGCGCGCAATAGGCGATCCGGTCGGCCCAGGATACGATCTCGCCCTCGACCGTGTACGGCGCCGGGCGTGACCAGGAGTGATTTCGTACCCCGTCCAGAGTCTCCGCGCACAGGTTCAGCGGCTGCAACACCACGTCCGCCCCCCAGGGCCCGTGGCTGTACCCACCGGGCAGATAGGGCGCGAAGGCGTCCTCGGAAGCGTGGCCCCCGGGACCGTGCCCGCAGTCGTGACCCAGGGCGATGGCCTCGGCCAAAGTGACATTCGCGCCCACACCGCGGGCAATGGCGGTGGCCACCTGTGCGACTTCGAGGGCGTGAGTGAGACGAGTACGCTGGTGGTCCCGCGGATACACGACGACTTGTGTCTTGCCCGCGAGCCGCCTGAAGGCGGTCGAGTGGACGATGCGGTCCCGGTCACGCTCGAAACAAGTACGGTATTCGTCCGGCTCCTCGGGTTTCGCCCGGTTCCCCGCCCCTACGGCCAGGGTTGCCCCGGCTGTCAGGCTGGACTGCTCCCGCAGCTCGCGCACCTCGCGACGTACGGGTTGCGCCGGCGTCAGGGCCGCGTACGAATCGGAATGCGCACAAACCATGGTTTCTTCCTGGTGCCCGCTCATGGTCCCGGCCCAGATGGCGCCACGTTCACTGATACTCATGTGAGAAGTATGGCGCACGACTCGGACGCTGTTCACAGCACGCGGACAAGTGGGACGGTTCCAGTACGCGGACAAGTGGGACGGTTCCAGTACGCGGACAAGTGGGACGGTTCCAGTACGCGGACAAAAGGAACCGTTCCAGTCCGCGGTCATCCTTACATCCCACCCCAAGTCATCCTGATGCCCTACTCCAAGTCATCCTGACGTTAGGAGACTGCTGAAATACCATGTCCCGGCTGCGGCGCACTGGACGGGCGTCTCGCCGCGTTGTCGGACACACGCGATACCTACGGGTATCGCTTAGGTCCTCCGCCTTGCGATCCATCCCGCCCAGCACGTCCTCGCTCGGAACAGCGTACTTCAGCACCCTCCTAGTCAGGATCTCCTGGCCCACGGGTGGCGGGCGAGATCCTGCCTGTTGGCAGGATGACGAGCGGTCGGCAGGATGACGAGCGGTCGGCAGGATGACGAGGGTACATCAACCCCCTGAACTGTTATCCAACTCGTCCGGCTCGATCACGGTGTCATCCAGAGTCCGCGAATCCAGCCAGCCGTACGGCATGGCGACCTTGCTGCGCGGGGAGCCCTGTCGTCCCCGGGGCGCGTGCAGCTCATGGACCGGGAACGCCTGGCCCGGGTCGATCCGGGACAACAACTCATCCAGCTCGGCCAGGGACGACACGAGCCCCAGCGCGTACCTCAGCTCGGGCCCGACCGCGAAGCCCTTGAAGTACCAGGACATGTGTTTGCGCAAGTCAGCCATGCCGTGGCGCTCGTCGGCGAAGTGGGCGACGAGCAGCTCGGCGTGCCGCCGTACCATCTGGCACACCTCGCCGGAGGTCGGCAGAGCGGGCTGGTCCACATGGCCATCGCCGACCGCCCGGGCCAGGTCGCGGAACAGCCACGGCCGGCCCAGCGCGCCGCGGCCGATGCTCACCCCGGCGCACCCCGTGGTCGCCATCATCCGTACCGCATCCGACGCCTCCCACACGTCACCGTTGCCGATGACCGGGATGTCCACGGCCGCCACGAGCGCGGCGATCGCGTCCCAGTTGGCCTGCCCGGAGTAGGCCTGGACAACGGTACGGGCGTGAAGCGTCACCGCCGCGACCCCCGTCTCCGCGGCGATCCGCCCCGCATCGAACATTGTGACATGTTCGTCGTCGATACCGATGCGGGTCTTGATCGAGATCCGTACGTTGTACGGATCTGCGGCCCGTACCGCCGCCGACAGGATCGCCGCAAACCGGTCGAGTTTCCACGGCAGCACGCCCCCGCCGCCGCGCCGGGTGACCTTGGGTACGGGGCAGCCGAAGTTCAAATCGATGTGCCCAACGCCGTACTCACCACACGCAATGCCAATCGCTTTCGCAATGACAGGGGGCTCCGTGCCGTACAACTGTACGGAAAACAGTGGATCGTCCGGGTCCGGCGCCATCATGGCCAACGTGGTGTGGATGCGCTCGGCGACGCCGCGCGCGGTGATCATCTCGCACGTGAAAACCCCGGCGGGCCGCGCGGAGGTTCCGAGTTCCGCCTGCTCGCGGCACAGTTGCCGGTAAGCCGGATTCGTCACCCCGGCCATCGGCGACAGGAACACGGGCACAGGCAAACCGCCCGGCCCGAGCGGAACGATTGGCAGTGTCACCGCGGCAGGTGATCGTCCAGCCAGGACCGTACCTGGTCGAGCGCCACCCGTTCCTGCGTCATCGTGTCACGCTCGCGGACGGTCACCGACTGGTCTTCAGCGGTGTCGAAGTCGATGGTGACGCAGTACGGCGTACCGATCTCATCCTGCCGCCGATACCGGCGCCCGATCGCCTGGGCGTCGTCGAAGTCGACATTCCAGAACTTGCGCAACTGGGCGGCGAGGTCGCGGGCCTTGGGAGACAGATCCTCGTGGCGCGAAAGCGGCAATACCGCCACCTTGACCGGCGACAGGCGCGGGTCGAGGCGCAGGACCGTACGGGTATCCGTACCGCCCTTCGTATTCGGGGCCTCGTCCTCCGCGTAGGCCTCCACCAGGAAAGCCATCAGCGAGCGGGTCAGCCCGGCGGCGGGCTCGATGACGTACGGAATGTAACGCTCGTTGGTCACCGGGTCTCGGTAGCTGAGGTCCTGCCCGGAGTGCTTGGAGTGGGTGCCGAGGTCGAAGTCGGTGCGGTTCGCGATGCCCTCCAGTTCGCCCCAGTCGGAGCCCTGGAACCCGAAGCGGTATTCGATGTCGACAGTACGTTTACTGTAGTGGGACAGTTTTTCCTGCGGGTGTTCGTAGTGGCGCAGGTTGTCGCGGCTGATGCCGAGATCGACGTACCAGTTCGTACGTTCGTCGATCCAGTACTGGTGCCATTCCTCGTCCTCACCGGGACGTACGAAGAACTCCATCTCCATCTGCTCGAACTCGCGGGTACGGAAGATGAAGTTCCCCGGCGTGATCTCGTTGCGGAACGACTTGCCGGTCTGGCCGATGCCGAACGGCGGTTTCATGCGCTGGGTCTGTACGACGTTCGCGAAGTTCACAAAGATGCCTTGCGCGGTTTCGGGCCGCAGGTAGTGCAGCCCGGCTTCGTCCTCGACCGGGCCGAGGTACGTTTTCAGCATCATGTTGAAGTCCTTGGGCTCAGTCCACTGCCCCCGCGTACCGCAGTCGGGACACGGAATCTCGGCCAACCCGGCGGGCTTGCGCTGCTTGCGGAACTCGAACTCCTCGGCGAGGGTGTCGGCGCGGTGCCGCTTGTGGCAGTTCATGCACTCGGTCAGCGGGTCGTTGAACACTCCGACGTGCCCGGAGGCGACCCAGACCATGCGCGGCAGGATGACGGAGGAGTCCAACCCGACGACATCGTCACGCGATGTGACAACAGAACGCCACCATTGCCTCTTGATGTTCTCCTTGAGTTCGACACCCAAAGGACCGTAGTCCCAGGCCGCCCTCGTACCACCATATATCTCGCCACAAGGGTAAACGAACCCGCGGCGTTTGGCTAGGTTGATGACGTTGTCGAGTGTGCTGGGCATAGTCGTCCTTCCGTACGTAACCGGTCCTGCCCGGCTGGCAGGCCAAGACCTAAGACTACCGGATACCGCGCGAAGAGGTGGGCTGGTTCAGCCGAACAGTGGCACCTCGCCACGGAGGAAGGATTCCAAGGGGTACGCTGTGCTGCCGACAAGGATCCCGCGAGCATCCGGGAACGCCTGCATGAACGCCAGAGACCCGTGCGGAGTCTTGACTCCGCCCGATTTCACCTCGATCCCAGTGACTGCGCCACCCTTCTGAATGACAAAGTCGACTTCATCTGCCCGTTCCCGCCAGTAGAACACGTCGAACCCGTCCTCCTGGCCGCGTGCCAAGAGGTACGCCCCGACAGCGCTCTCCGTCAGGTGACCGCGCCAAGTCGCATCGGATGCCAGGCGCGTGCGCACAGCACCGCTGGCGTACGTCATGAGGGATGTGTCGTACACCATGAACCGCGGCGAGCTCTGTCGCGAGGCCAGTTGCGTTGGCGTGAACTTCTGGAGCCCGCACAAGATGCCGGCCCTACCCAACAAACTCAAGTAGTGCGCCAAAGTGGTGACGTTGCCGGCATCCTGCAGCTGTCCCTGTACCTTGGTGAGCGACAACTCCTGCGCGGAATAGGCGGCCCCCAGAATGAACAACGACCGCAGCAAGGCCGGTTTGCGTATCTCTTCCATCGCCACGACATCCTGCGATATGGTCGGCTCGACAATTGACGTACCCATGTAGCGCGCCCAGCGGGCCTCATCCCCGATCAGGGAAGCCGCGCCGGGGTAGCCGCCGAAATAGAGGAAGTCGTCAAGGCTGTAGCCAAAGGCGTCCGCGCATTCCGAATAGTTCCAGTGGGGGCAGTACAACACTTCAAACCGCCCCACGAGCGATTCCGCCAGCCCGCGCTGAAGAAGCATGGGCGACGAGCCGGTCAGCAGGACCAGCAGCGGACGGCCCTGGAGTGTGTCTTCGTCCCACAACAGCTTGACCATGCTGGACCATTGTTTGATCTTCTGGATCTCGTCAAGCACCAGAACCGTGGTCTGGTCCGACTGTCGTGCAATCGTACGCGCCACGTCCCACTCACGACGGATCCACTGCAAATCCAGAATGGTTGGATCATCTGCACTGGCGGTGTGGAAAGGCAGTTGAGCGGCAGCGACGGCTTGCGACACGGCGGTCGTCTTCCCGGTCTGTCGGGGACCGACCACGATCTGCATGAACCGGCGCGGCTCCTGGAGCCGCCCGACGAGTTGACTGACAAGTGCGCGTTGATACATGGTGAACAGTTTACTCAGTACGCTGAACAAATTGTAAAGTACGACGAACAAAGTGTTTCAGATCACTGGCCGGAAGACTTGGAACGAGGACACGTGTCAAGGCAACTCTGTCTTGCGTCTGCTGGTGGCGTCCTCGAAAAACGAATTGGCCCGCGGGGAGTACAGGACACCCAGGCAGATGACCAACAGGGCGTAATTGATGAACGCCCAAGCCGTACCTCTCCCCGTCATCAAGTCGATGATGTCCACCGCCGCCCGGATCACCGCCAACACGGCGAGCACCCCCCTGGCCGTCGCCGATCCGCTCATCACCAGCACCGCGCCACCGATAATGATGATGCTGATGACCGTTGTCAGCAACAATGCGCGGGTGAGGTCGTCAACGTACGCCTCCGACCCGGGCAGCAGCATGCGACTGAAACTGGCGAGTACGGCGCTGAGCGCCGCCAACATGGATAAAACGCAAACAGTCGTGACGCAATGGGGTCTGCGTACGACGGGCGGTTCCGAATCCAGCCCGATGAGCTGCCACATCTGGTGGACATCGCCAGTACGCTTCAGCTGCTCCAGTGTTACCAGGGTCTCCACAATGGTTTCATTGATGACCTCCGCCTCCGCCAGCATCGCCTCCGCCACACCCGGCGCCGATTCGACCTCCAGGGTCACCCAATGCGGCGGACCCTGCGAAGCCAGCGACACCAAGAAGTCGCCGGTCTGCTCATGGAGTTCTTCCGGGTCGAACAGCCCCTGCCACACCAGTTCGTCGAAGAATGCCACCAGCTTCGCCAGACCGGCTTCGAAGTCCCCGGTCACGCCAACGACCTGCGGCCCGTCCGCGGAATCGATCTCGGTCAGGAACGAACCCTGGCTGACAAGGATCTTGAAGACAAGAGGTACGCCAATGGCCGTACACACCGGCACCATCGCTCGCCGGTCCGCCAGCGCCAGGTCGCCATCCCAGGCCAACAAACAAGAATCGCTCAACATAATACGCCTCACTGCAATATCTGTTGGGTACAAACCTACCACTTGTTTGAAGATAGGTTGGTATTGTCCGAAAAGAGTATGGCCGACCAGCAGGACGCGGTCACGGTTCCAGTACACCCACAATACCGATAGCATAAAGACCCGCCCAAAGTCATCCTGCCGAAGTCAGGATCTGGTCAGTTCCATGGAGTGGCCCCTCAAATAAAGACATATCAGATCCTGCCTTTGGCAGGATGACAATGGGGTTGGCCTACTCTGACCCATCACCTACCTCATGGTTGGTCAGATTCTGCCCACGGCAGGATGACTTTGTTCAGGCGGCAGGACGACAATGGGCCCACTTGACATATCACTCATCCTTATTGATAATGATTCTCATGAAACTTCGGGTTCTGGCCCTTGCCGCCACCTTGGCGCTCGCCTTGGGCGCGTGCACGGCGACGGATACCCCACCCGGTACCTTGTCTGTTGTCGTCGGGCTTTATCCGTACGCCTGGCTGGCCGAGCAGCTCGGTGGACAGTACGTCACCGTCACCAACCTCACCAAGCCCGGGGCTGAACCTCATGACATGGAGCTCACCGCGCGGCAGGTCATCGCCGTGGCCAAGTCTGATCTCACCATTTACGAGGCGCACCTCCAGCCCGCCGTCGACGCCGCCGTACGGGAAACCGAACCCGCCCGCGCCCTTGATGTCACCACTGTCGTACCCATGGATGACCAAGCCGACCACAACCTTGACCCGCACATCTGGCTCGACCCCGTACGCATGATCACCCTGGCCTCCGCCGTCGCCGAGCAGCTCGCATCGATCGACCCCGCTCACGCCTCCGACTACCTCGACAACCTCAAAGCAGTCACAGCCAGCCTGCACAGCCTCGACAACCAGTACACCACCGGCCTGGCCATCTGCCTCCGTACGGAATTCATCACCACCCACGCCGCCTTCGGCTACCTGGCCGAACGCTATGGATTGACACAGATCGCCATCTCCGGCCTGTCCCCCGATGCCGAACCCAGCCCCGACCGCATCACCCAGATCCACCAGATCGCAAGAGACAAGAGCCTCACCACCGTCTTCTTCGAGACCCTCGCTTCCCCCGAACTTGCCCACACCATCGCCGGCGACCTCAACCTCGCCACCGACCAGCTCGACCCCATCGAGGGCATCACCGAGGACTCGCGCGGCGACGACTACCCACAAGTCATGCTGTCCAATCTGTCCGCCCTCAGAACCGCGAACGGCTGCAAATGAACGTCATCGAAGTCGACTCCCTCAACGTCTCCATGGCCGGCCTGCCGATCCTGAAAGAGATCTCTTTCGCCATCCCACAAGGCATAACGGTCGGCCTGCTCGGCGCGAACGGTTCCGGCAAATCCACCCTCGTACGCGCCATCCTCGGCCTCACACCCCACCAACATGGCACAATTTCCCTTCTCGGCACCCCACCGGGCCGGTTCCGTTCGTGGGAGAAGATCGGGTACGTCCCCCAGCGCGCCTCCGTCTCCCTGCACTCCACCACCGTCGCCGAGGTCGTAGCCTCCGGCACCCTGGCCAACCGTCCCATTGGCTGGACGGGGCGGAAAACCAGGACCCGCATCACCGAGGCCCTGAACAAGGTCGGTTTGCCAGGTCACACCCACGAGTTGTACGCCCACCTGTCCGGCGGCCAGCAACAACGCGTACTCATAGCCAGAGCCATCGTCAACCAGCCGCAACTCCTCATCATGGACGAACCGTTCGCGGGAGTCGACCTGACCGCCCAGGCCGAGATCGCCGCCACGCTGAAGAACCTGGCCGCGACGATCCTCGTCGTACTGCACGAAACCGAGGCCCTCGCCGACCAGATCGACCGGGTCCTGACCCTGCGCGAAGGCCGTCTGGTCTACGACGGACCCGCCGCCCCGCTCACCACCCACGGCACCCACGAGGCGGCCCCGCCGCCCAGCCGCCACACCTGGCTCACCGGAATGGAGCGTCCATGGATTTCCTAGCCTTCGCGTTCATCCAGCGCGCCATCATCGCCTCGGCCCTGGTGGGCCTGTCCGCCCCGACAGTGGGTACGTACATTGTCCAACGCCGCTTGTCCCTCCTCGGCGACGGCCTGGGCCACGTCGCCCTGGCGGGCGTGGGATTGGCGCTTGTCACAGGTACGCTCCCGCTCCCCTGGGCCGTCGGCGCCTGCGTCGCCGGCGCGCTCCTCATCGAAACCCTGCGCCAAACCGGCCGCGCCCAGGGCGACATCGGCCTGGCCGTCCTCTTCTACGGCGGCCTCGCGCTGGGCGTCCTGATGGCCTCAGTAGCGGGCCAGGGCGCGGGCGGGCTGGCCTCGTACCTCTTCGGCTCCCTCAACACCATCTCGGCACAGGATCTCTGGGTCGTCGGCGCCCTCGCCCTGGGCACAATCGTCGTTGCGCTCGGCTTGTCCCCCCAGTTGTTCGCGATCAGCGCGGACGAGGACTTCGCCCGGACACTGGGCCTACCGGTGCGTTTCTACAACTACCTCATAGTCGTCCTGGCCGCCATCGCGGTGACAACAGCCATGCGTACGGTCGGATTACTCCTTGTCAGCGCGCTGATGGTCATCCCGGTCGCCGCCGCCCAGAACCTGTTCCGCGGTTTCTGGAAAGGTATGTGGGGCGCGATGGCGATCGGCCTGGTCGCCTCGGTCACCGGCTACCTCGCGTCCATCTGGGCCGACCTCGCACCGGGTGCCATGATCGTACTCATCACCATCGCCTTCTTCCTCATCTCCTGGCCGGTCGCCGCCCTCCTCCACCGCGGCTGGCACCCCCGCCAGGACGCCACCGACCCCCTGCCCGCGCCCCACGAACCCGTCGACGCCCACCCGCACGTCCACGGCCCGGGCTGCGGCCACGACCCGGTCGAACACGGCGACCACATCGACTACATCCACGCCGGCCACCTGCACTCCCCCCACGAAGACCACTATGACGAGCACTGACACCCGCCGTACCCGCCAGCGCGGCCTCATCCGTACCTGCCTGGGCGACACGCAGCAGTTCCAGACCGCGCAGCAGATCTACGACCAGTTGCGCGCCGCGGCCACCCCGGTTTCCCTGCCGACGATTTACCGTACGGTTGTCGCCATGGCCCAGGCCGGCGAACTGGACGTACGCACCGCGGACGGGGTCACCGCCTACCGCCGCTGCACCCCCGACCACCACCACCACCTGGTGTGCCGGGCATGCGGGCGCACGATCGAGTTGACGAAAACCCCGGTCGAGACGTGGATCGCGGATGTCGCGAAACAGTACGGCTTCGCCGACATCGACCACATCACCGAGATCTCCGGGGTCTGCCCAAACTGCCAGGAAGGAGATGTTCGATGACACCGCAGTCGGCCGCCCTCACGTACCTGAACGACCGCGTCTTTTACGCCGACATGATCGACTCCGTCGAACGCGGCGTCGCGCAGATCCTCACCGCCGGGCCGACGGGGGTCCTTCTCGACGCCGGCCACGGTACGGTCATGATGTCGGCCGCCGACTCCCCATCGGCCCGCCGCCTGCTCGACATGATCGGGCCCGACACGGACATGGACCACATGGTCGTCCACGAGTCCTTCTGCGTACCTCTCGCCCAGCAGATGTTCGGTTTCACGCGCATCACAACCTGTACATCCGCCGTCTACGCCGGACCCCCGCTCCCCTGGTCCCCCCGCGCCGACCTCCGCCTCGCCACCCTGGGAGACGAGTGGGCGGAAACGATATCCGCCAACTACCACAAAGGCGACCTCAACTACGTCCACGAACGCCTCGACGCCCACGTCATGATCGGCGCGTTCGCGGGCGACGAACTGGCCGGGTTCATCGGCCAGCACGAGGAGGGTTCGATGGGCCTGCTGGTGGTGTTCCCCCAGTACCAGCGCCGCGGCATCGCGACCCACCTGTTGACCTACCTTGTCAACAAGCTGTTATCCGAGGGGCGCATGCCGTACGACCAAATAGAAAGCGGCAACGAGATCTCGGAAACCCTTCACCGCAGCCTGGGTTTCGCCATCTCGACCAGGCAGCTCTACTGGCTGTCAACCGGCTACTGACGAGCGAGTGACGCGACGACCCCGGGCAGGAAACCGGCCAGTACGTTGGGCGGATACGGCCCCGGGTGTCTCTCGGCAGTTATCGCCTGTACGGACGCGGCCAGCACCCCCGCGTGAACGGCCTCCACGCCCTGCGCCATCAGGGACGCCGCGATCCCGGCCATCACATCGCCGGACCCGGCCTGGGCGGTCCATACCGGCCCGACGACCGCCTGGAGCACCTTGCCGGACGGGCTGACCACGTACTGCTCGTGGCCCTTGATAATCACGCACGCGTCCCAGCGCCGCGCCGCTTCCAGGGCCAACTCGACCGGGTCGTTCTCGACCTGCTCCCGGGTGACGCCCAACAGCCGTGCCAGCTCGCCGGCGTGCGGTGTCAGCAGCGAACCGGCGGGCAACTTCTCCGGCATGACCCAGAAGGCGCCCGCGTCGAGCACCATCGGCACATCGTCGCCCAACAGTTTCACCAGCCGCGCCTCGTTGGCCTCCGTCTCGTCCCAGCCGGACCCGGCGAGCCAGACATCGACCCGCCCCGTACCGTGAGTCACCGACGGCGCCACGGCCAACAGCGTCCGGCAAACCATCTTGGGCCCCACGAAACGGATGAAGCCGGCCCCGGAATTCAGCGCCCCCAGAACAGACAAAACACCGGCCCCCGGGTAGCGTTTCGACCCCGTATCAATACCCACGACCCCCCGGCCGTACTTGTCTACATGGTCGTCCGGGCTGGGCCACACCCGCGCGACATCTGCGCTGTTGAAAACTCTCATGATGCCACCTTAACACCACAGCCTTGCCCTTCATGGAAGAATATCTGCCAAAGGACACATATGACTGACCGCACGCCCCCATCGACCAGCGCCTACCTGACGCTCACCCGGGATCACTGGGCCAACCTGGCGCACGAACGCCGGCTGGATCTGACCGCCCAGACCCTGGCGGAGCTCGTCGCGCTGGGCGACCCGCTGAACCTCGACCGCGTACGCCAGATCTACCTGCCCCTGACCGAACTCATCAACGTCTACATCGACAACACCGCCGCCCTGTCGATGGGCTCGAACCGCTACCTGGGCGTCGACGAGCGGGCCACGCCGTTCGTGATCGGGATCGCCGGTTCGGTCGCGGTCGGCAAGTCCACGGTGTCGCGGCTGCTGCGCCAACTGCTGGGCGCGAACCGCCGGGTCGACCTGATCACCACCGACGGTTTCCTCTACCCCAACGCCGTCCTGGCGAAACGCGGGATCATGGACCACAAGGGTTTCCCCGAGTCGTACGACCAGGCCCGCCTGTTGCGCTTCCTCACCGACGTCAAGTCCGGCGTGCCCGAGGTGACGGCACCGGTCTACTCACACATGACGTACGACATCGTCCCCGGCCAGACCATCACGGTACGCCACCCGGACGTGCTCATCGTCGAGGGCCTCAACGTACTCCTGCCGGCAAGACTGCGGAAAAACGGCACCCTTGAGCCGACGGTTTCCGATTTCTTCGATTTCTCCGTGTACGTCGACGCCCCCGAGGCCGCCATCAAACATTGGTTCCTGGAGCGGTTCCGGGCGCTGCGCCACACGGCCTTCAACGACCCCGCGTCGTACTTCCGCCAGTTCACCCAGATTCCGGAAGACGAGGCCATGGCCCTGGCCGACCAGATCTGGGAGACGACCAACGGGCCCAACCTGCGCCGTAACATCCAGCCGACAAGGGACCGCGCGAAGGTTGTGATCGGCAAGGGGCCGGATCACGACGTGGAATGGATCCGGATCCGCAAGATATAGCGTTTGACTACGCGTTTCACAGGGCGAGACGTTTGCGTACGACCTCGGCAAGCCGCTCGGCGACCTCGCGCGCCCGCTCCTCGGTATCGGCTTCGACCATGACCCGTACGACCGGCTCGGTGCCCGACGGGCGCAACACGACGCGCCCGCTGTCCTTCAGTTCTGCCTCGGCCGCCGCGACCGCCTGGACGACGCCCTGGTCAAGGTTCGTACGCGCCCTGTCGACGCCCTTCACGTTGATCATGACCTGTGGGAGGCGCCTCATCACGGACGCCAGGTCCGCCAGCAACTGCCCGGAACGGGCCACGCGCGCCGCCACGTGCAAGCCGGTCAGCGTACCGTCACCGGTCGTCGCGAACTGGCTCATCACCACGTGCCCGGACTGCTCCCCGCCCAGCGTGTAGCCGTTGGCATTCATCGATTCGACGACGTAGCGGTCGCCCACCTTGGTGATATCGACGTTGATCCCGTTGGCCTTCATTGCCTGGAAGAAGCCTAGGTTGCTCATGACGGTGGCAACCACGGTATCCTGGTGCAACCGGCCTTCGTCCTTCATCGCCAGGGCCAGGATCGCCATGATCTGGTCGCCGTCCACGACCCGCCCGTTGGCGTCGACCGCGATGCAGCGGTCGGCGTCGCCGTCCAGCCCGATCCCGAGGTCGGCGCCGGCGGAGATGACCTCCAGCTGCAAGGATTCGATGTGGGTCGACCCACAGTTCTCGTTGATGTTCAGACCGTCAGGTTTGTTGTTGATTGCCGTGACGGTGGCCCCGGCGGACATGAACGCCCGTACGGCGGTTCGCGAAGCCGCGCCGTTCGCGGGATCCAGTACGATCTTCAGCCCCTCCAGCGGCCGGTCGGCACCCAGCGAGGCGACAAGGTGGTTCACGTAGCGGTCGACCAGTTCCGGGTTGTCCGTCACCCGGCCGACATCGCCGCCGGTGGGACGCTCCCAGGCCTTGCCGAGTTCGCCCTCGATCAGGTCCTCCACGTCGTCGGGCAGCTTGATCCCGCCGCCCGAGAAGAACTTTATGCCGTTGTCGGGCATCGGATTGTGTGACGCGGACAACATGACCCCGAAGTCGAAACCCAGCTCCGTGGTCAGGAAGGCGAGCCCCGGAGTGGGAATGATGCCCACCCGTACGACATCGATCCCCGCACTGGCGAGCCCGGCGACCACGGCCGCCTCGAGGAACTCCCCGGAGGCGCGTGGGTCGCGCCCCACGATCGCCCGAAGTCGTCGGCCAGGGCCGGTTTCGGCCAGGATATGGGCCGCAGACACGGCCAGGCTCAGAGCCAGATCAGCAGTGAGGTCGACATTGGCGCAACCTCGGACCCCATCGGTCCCGAACAGGCGTGCCATCAGCGTTTCGAGTACTGGGGAGCTTTGCGGGCCTTCTTCAGGCCGGCCTTCTTGCGTTCCTTGACACGGGCGTCACGTGTGAGCATCCCGGCCTTCTTGAGCAGGCCGCGCGAGGCCTCCTCATCCGCGGCGTTGAGCGCCCGGGCGATGCCGAGCCGCAGCGCGCCGGCCTGGCCGGACACCCCGCCACCATCGATGATCGCGATGATGTCGTACGATCCGACAACGTCCGCTGTGACCAGGGGTTCGGAAATCTCCTGCTGGTGCAGTTTGTTGGGGAAGTAGTCGTCCAGCGTACGGCCGTTGATGCTCCACTGGCCCGATCCGGGAAGCAGGCGCACGCGCGCGACCGCTTCCTTGCGCCGGCCCGTGCCGCGCGAATTCTGGATCATGGCCGGGCGACCGGTACGCTCAGGCGTCTTGGTCTCCTCGGCCCGGTAGGCGATTTCGCGCTCATCTTCGTCGACGAAGGCATCGGGGATGTCCGTCAGCTCCGCCTCAAGGGCATCGTCTTGCAGTTCCGACACTGTTAAACCTCTCACTGGGAAACTTGGGTGATCTGGAAGGGCTGGGGCTTCTGGGCCTCGTGCGGGTGGTGCGACCCGGAGTAGACCTTCAGCTTGCCCAGCTGCTGGCGGCTGAGCTTGTTCTTCGGCAGCATGCCCCAAACCGCGCGCTCCACCGCCTTGCGCGGGTCACGCGCGAGCAGTTCGCCGTACGGTGTGGTGCGCAGCCCGCCCGGGTAACCCGAGTGGCGCACGGCAACCTTGGCAACCCGCTTGTTGCCGGTCAGGGCAATCTTGTCGGCGTTGACCACGACGACGAAGTCGCCGGTGTCGATGTGCGGGGCGAACTGCGGCTTGTGCTTGCCCCGCAGCAGGTTAGCGACTGTCACCGCCAGGCGGCCGAGCACGATATCCTCGGCGTCGATGACATGCCAGTTCCGGGTGACCTCCCCAGGCTTGGGACTATAGGTGGGCACGAGTCAGACCATCTTCCATGAATCAACAAACATTTTTGTATCATGCGTTTGTGAGGGCGCACGGCCGGATCTCACAGCGCAACAGCGTCTCAGTTTATCCGCCGATACGCCCACGCGGCAAATTTCTTCAAACTTTTTTCGGGTTCGCTGACATTTTTCCCTCGTTTTTGCCAATGGTATAGGTGTGAAGAGAATTCGAGGCGGCCAGGCCATACTGGCATTTGTAGTAGCTATTGCCATCGCTTTGGGCGGCGCACCGCCCGCTGTGGCCGCGCCGAAGGCGGTGGCGCCCGTCCTGGGCGACATCGTACGGCGCTTCGACCCACCCGACCAGCCCTGGCTGGCCGGGCACCGGGGAGTTGATATTGAAGGTACGGCGGGGCAAGTCGTGGTGGCGGCCATGGACGGAACCGTGTCGTTCGCGGGCATGGTGGCCGGCCGGCCGGTCATCACGCTGCAACACGACGGCGGGCTGTCCACCACGTACGAACCCGTCGAGGCGGCCGTCGGCGCGGGACAACGGGTGGCGGCCGGGCAGCCGATCGGCACCCTGGTCGCGGGTCACGCGTGTCCGCTTCAGGCCTGCCTGCACTGGGGTTTGCGGGACGGAAGTACGTACCTCGACCCCCTCAGCCTCCTGGGCGCCGGTCACATACGGCTGATCTCCGACAAGGAAATGCAGGAGATCCGGGACCGGGCGGCCAGGCTGGCGCAACTGACGGCGGGCGGGAAGGTCAGCGCGTCGGGCCTGGTCAGCCCAGTCACGGGAGAGGTAAGTTCACCGTACGGCTGGCGCGTCCACCCCATCGACGGCGTCACCCGCTTCCACGACGGGCTGGACATTGCGGCCGCGTGCGGTTCCCCGATTGTCGCGGCGGCGTCCGGTGTGGTCACGGAATCCAGCTCAAACACGGGGTACGGAAACCGACTGGTCGTCGACCACGGTACGGTCGCGGGCCACCAGCTGCGCACCTCGTACAACCACGCGGAAAGCTATGTGGTCTCGGTCGGTGACAGGGTCGAACAAGGCCAGTTGATCGGCTGGGTCGGCAGTACGGGAGCCTCCACCGGCTGCCACCTGCACTTCCAAACCTGGGTCGACGGCCAACTCACGGACCCGGAGGGCTTACTGCCATGACCAAAGCTCATCTCATTACCACAATGGTCAGCGCATGTGCTACACTGAGGCTATTACTCCCCGTCGTCCTCCGGGACTGGCGGGGATATTTATTTTGTCGGGGATATTTATTTTGTGGGGAGGATGGCTGTGGATAGCTCTCTCCATCGGGTTGTTGTATTCATTGACTATCAAAATGTCCATTGGCTGGCCCGGCGTAGCTTCCTCGATTTCGAGTCCGATCTTAGCCAGGGTCACATCTTTCCACTCAAAGTGGGTGATCTACTGGTATCACGGCGACGGCAAGAGAGTGAGCTCCTGGAAGTACGTGTCTACCGTGGCTGTCCGAGCCCAGATCGTCAACCAGCAGCCGCCAGAGCCAACAACCGGCAGACTGCTATGTGGGAACGCTCTGACCAGGTAACTGTCATCAGGCGCAACCTCCAGTACCCGCCAGACTACCCATCATCAAGACCTGTGGAAAAAGGTATCGATGTCGCTATTGCCGTGGACATGATCCGTCTAGCCATGTCAGGGTACATGGACGCCATGATCCTTTTCTCCTCGGACAGCGACCTGATGCCTGCAATTGAAGTCCTGCGGGACTTCCAGTCATGCCAGGTTGAAGTAGCGGCTTGGTGGATGGCACCAAGGATCGCGTTTCCTGGAACGCAGCTACCTTGGTGTCATTACTTGAATGAGGCTGACTTTGCCCACGTACGTGATAGGTACGACTACACCAAGGGTGGGTAGGGCCATCCGGGTTCAGAGTGTGCCCGTATGTGGTCGACAGCGGGTTGGGCGCCCCTTCATGCGCGGGGATGCGCCTGGTCGAAGGCGGATCTCAGGCGCTCGGCCGTTACGTGGGTGTAGATCTGGGTTGTGGCGACTGAGGCGTGGCCGAGGACCTCCTGGACCGTGCGCAGGTCGGCGCCGCCCTCCAACAGGTGGGTGGCCATGGCGTGGCGCAGGGCGTGCGGGCCCAGGTCGGGGGCGTCTTCGACCAGCCCGAGACTGGCGTGCACCAGGCGGCGTACGACACGCGGGTCGATTCTGGCGCCCAGGCGCTCGCCTATGAACAGTGCCTGGCCACTGCGAGACGTCACCAGTTCGGGGCGATGTACCAGCCAGGCGTCCACCGCCCGCAGCGCCGGTCGCCCGATGGGCACCGATCGTTCCTTGTTGCCCTTGCCGACCACCCGTACCAGTTCCCGGGCCCGGTCCAGGCTGGTCAGATCCAGCCCGCAAAGCTCGGAAACGCGCAGACCGGTGGCGTACAGGGTTTCCATGATCGCCAGGTCGCGCCACGCGACGGCGGTGTCGGCGACCTCTATCCGCGCGGCTACGGCGTCCATCAGCCGGCGGGCCTCGCCCTGGGTGATGGTGTCGGGCAACGCGTGCGGGACCTTGACGGAGCGCAGAGCCAGGCTCACATCCGCCGGCACCTTGCCCTGCGCGTGCGCCCAGGCGAAGAACGCCTTGACAGCCGAGGTACGCCGGGCGATGGTGGCCTTGGCCTTCCCCTCGTCGGTCATGGATGCCAGCCAGGCCCGCAGGTCGCGCAATGTGACGGCTCCCGCGGACTCGATGCCGCGCCCGGCCAGGAACGCGGCCAGCCGTGTGAGGTCGGCGGTGTAGGCCTCGACGGTGCGTTCCGAGTCCCGTACGCGGAGGAAGCCCGCGAACTGTTCGATGTCGTCAGTCAACACTGCTTCCTCCGCCACGATACGGGATTACTAGGCGGCGCCGCTCAAAATGGCCGTCAGCATCGCCGAGTTGCCAGCCGCGCTTCCGCCGTCGACCGCGAACTCGGCACCGGTGACATAGCTGGCGGCATCCGACGCGAGGAAGGCCACCAGCGGAGCGACATCCTCGGCCACCCCGAGACGGTTCATGGCCGCCAGCGGGTACGGCAGGGCCTCGACGCCTTCCGGCATCATGGCCGCCGTCATCGGGGTCTTGATCGTGCCCGGATGCACCGAGTTGACCCGGATGCCGTAGATACCGAGTTCGAGCGCCGCCGACTTGGTCATGCCGCGAACGGCCCACTTCGTACCCGAATAAGCCACCGCGCCGACCTGACCCTGCAAGGCCGCCAGCGACGAGATGTTCACGATCGAACCGCCGCCGGCCGCCTTCAGGTGCGGCAGGACGGCGAGCATGCCCAGGTACGGGCCGCGCTCGTTGACCTGGTACAGCTTGTCGAGCGTGTCCGGCGACGCCGAGTCGAGCGGCTCCATGAGCAGGATCCCGGCGTTGTTGACCAGGATGTCGATCCGCCCGAACTCCGCGACGGCGAAGTCGACGACGGCCGCCCAGTCGGCCACACTGGCCACGTCATGCTTCATGAAACGCGCGTTTGCGCCCAAAGCCGCCGCTGTCCGCTGGCCCAGTTCCGCGTTGAAATCCGTACACACGACCCGCGCACCCTGTTCGATGAAGAGCTTCGCCTCCGCCGCTCCTTGTCCACCCGCCGCGCCTGTGATGATCGCGACCTTATCCTTCAACTGTTCGCCCATAAATGTGTCCTCTCTGCTTTGAGTTGGCGTACGGGGATCATCGTACACGCGCCTGTGCTCTTTACGGACCGTCCTCGCCCCGCGCCGTGGGCCAGCCCTGTATTATGAGTTTGATTCCGGTTCCACCCTGAGAGGAAACACATGACCGCGGCGCCCGATGCGACACCCACCGCTACGATCCTGCGCATCACCAGGTGGGGCGAGCCGGTCATGCACGCCCCCACGACACCGGTCACCGACTTCGGCCCGGAGTTGCACGCACTGGTGGAAAACATGTTCGCAACCATGGCGGCCGCAGACGGCGTCGGTCTGGCCGCAACCCAGGTGGGCGACAACCGTTCCTTGTTCGTCTATCGCTGCCCGGACGCGGAAGACCAGATACACACGGGCGTCATGATCAACCCGACGATCGTCCTGCCGGTCGGCAAGGACCGGGACCTGGTCAACGAGGACGAGGGCTGCCTGTCGCTGCCAGGAGCCTATGCCCCCTTGTCAAGGCCGGGTTACGCGGTGTGCCAGGGCTTCGACGCGGACGGAAACCCGGTCGAGGTCATCGGTACGGGACTGCTGGCCCGCTGCCTCCAACACGAAACCGACCACCTCCAAGGCATGGTTTTCGGCGACCGTTTATCGGCCCGCTCGCGCCGCCAGCTGTACGCCGACCACGACGAGGTCGCGTACCGCTACCCCGACGACTGGCCCGTCAGCCCCCGAGGAGAATTCGACCCGGCCCGCGCGACGCGCTGACCCATACCCAATGCGCCCGATCAAACATATTTCACAATAATTGGGTATGGGTTTCGGCTCTCCAGAAGTCGGCGCAGCCCTGGATCCATACCCAACTTTTTCAAAGGGCCAAAGATGCCTTGATTGGGCATGGGTATTCATCGCGAAGGCTGTGTTGGTCCTGTATCAGCTAAGCTGCTATTGCGAACACAACCTACGGAGGTGGAAGGAGAGGGCAATGTCAGCTGGTGACGGACAACCGGACACTCACGCCGCGAAGGCGGCGCCGAAGAGATCGCCTGTGCCGATCGTGATCCTGGTCGCCGTGGGGCTGGTGATCGGTGGTTTGGCAGGTTGGTTCGTCGCCAGACCGATGCTCGCTCCACCAACCAACAATGGCAGCACCGATCCCCAACAGCCAGAAGTGGGCGCACCGAGCCATCCGGCCAGCCCGTTGACCGTACCATCAGATATCACAGGCGGTCTGAGCGTGAAGAACTGCTGCTACGTCATGGGTGTGTGGTCGAACATCGCGGTGGTGGTCATCCAGGTCCGGAGCCCCTCCGGTGTCAACAACACCCATGATGTGTTGCGCGGAGTCGACGTTACGACTGGAGAGTTGCTGTGGACGTACGACAAGACCCCTGACGGCAACACATTCACCCTTTCCGTCACTTTGGCGGGAATGGTGGCGGGCGATCGGCTGGCCGTGGACGTACATTCGCAAGGCGGCAGCGCGGCGAGCGGCGGTTTCGTCGGCGACTACCTGCTGATCATGTCTTTGACTACGGGTGATGTCCTCAACAGCCGGCTGTTCCCTCTCACGGGATCCCCAGACGGGTTGGGTCCGGTCAGCTTTCAGACGTACGTGGACGGAGTTGTCGTGGTCAACCGGTACGACGAAAGTGCGGCGGTCTACAGCGGGCTGGACGATCCGGCCTACCGCGTTGACGCCGGGTGTGTGATGACGCAGGCGTATCAGGACACCAACCTGGACAAACCGTTGTGGCAAGTCACGGCCGTCGATCATCCGGGCGCGGACGCCCACCCCAACGACCCCAGGCAGTGGGCCGGGTCGACGGCGGTGCTGAACGGCCAACTGGTCTTGGCCGCGTCCTGGGATTACGTCGACATCAAGACCGGCGTACCGTCGCACATGTCGCTGTTCGACGGTACGAGCATGCACCACTACGAGGAGTTCGACGGTACGAGCCTGAACAACGGGGACTCCGGCGGCTGGTTACTGGATTTCATACAACCATCGGGTACGGTACCGGGCGCCCCGATCCTCAGTGGCTGGGATGATCCGACGGCCGACGGGCCGAAATGGACATACTTCTTTCCGGACGCCCCGGAACATCGGGGGTTTTTCATGTTCGCCTGCTCCTCTAACGACATCATGTTCGTCTTCACGCGGGGCTCGTCCGGCAAGGACTGGCCACTGACTGCCCTCCGGCTATCCGACGGTCAGGACCTCTGGTCGGTTCCCAATAACGACATTTCTGGGCCGTGTATTGCCGTCAGTGAGGGAGACAAGGAATATGTGGCAGCACCGACCAGCCGTACATTGGATTTCCTCGACGCCACAAGCGGGAATGTTGTTGAATCGTACGATGTCAAGGCCGCCTCGAAGTCGACGTACGGCGACGGGTTCAGCGGCATGTACCGGTGCGGGGCGGGGTTGATCTGCACGGTGGATGGCGCCCGCGCTCCCAGTCCTGAAATAAAGGTATCTGGAATCGCTTTCAAGGATGGCGCCGCCTCGCTCCGGTGGTCGGTGACATTGAACAAAGTTGACGCCACGGGGCGGTACCTGACGGATGCCGGCCTGGTCTTCCTGACACAGCCGACGCCGGGAAAGTACGCGTGGTGGATCGTGTGAAGGCGACTCAGCCGGCAATGGCGAAGATGGTTGACGTACTGGCTGCAAAACTGACAGCTCCGGTGAAGCCGGCCAACCGGGCGGGAGCCACCACGCGGGAGTACGACAGTGTTGTTGTGACCGCGGACTGGTCCGCGTAGTGAGTGATGACATCGGATCCCCAAACCCAAACGGCGTCCGCTGTGAAGGCGAAGGCCGCGTTCCCGTGCAGTTCGGCGTGGAGAACCGGGGCGGGAATGGGTACGGGGACCGGGCGCCTCACAGCGAACGCGCCGGAGTCGTCTGCTTGCCCGCAGCCGGTTGAATACTGCCTACCCCAGCACCACAGTGTTCCGTTCAGGTCAAGGGCCAAGGCGTTGTGTCCGGCGGCGGACAATGCGGCAACGGGTGGCAGGTCAGGAATAGGTGTGGGTACGGTGACGGTCTTCGGCCCCGGGATGCCGACTTCGCCGTCCTCGTTGTAGCCCCAGCCCCACACCCTGCCATCGTTGTCCAGTGCGAAGGTCCCCTGCAGCCCGGCAGTCATGGAAACAATGCCTGTGAGTTCCGTTATCTGCCTCGGCCCTGAAAGTTCGCCCGAGAGAAGCGAACCACCCAACCAGGTCCACACGGTGCCGTCACGCGCCAAGCCGTACACCTTGCCGGGGCCGGCAAGGCTTTCAGCCAGGTCTTTTCCCACACAAGTGCTGCGACATACACCAAAGCGACACAGCCCAGGGAACCAACGAACGCGTTCAGGGCGGAGATCCCGGTGATGGCCAGTAGAGCTGGTGCCAGAGACAGTACGGTGACAACAACGACGAATGGCAGCGACCATGTGTTGCCGCGTACGAGGCTCCACACCGTACTGCGCCGGGCTGCCGGCAAACGCAACCAGACAACAAGCATGACCACCGGAAAAGCGATCGCGAAAGCCGCCGCGAGCCCCAGCCCCACGGCCGGGCTGGGGCGGCGCCCGGCAAGGATCAAGAACATGTAAACTGCGGCTGACGCCATCGTCATGACAGCGCCTATCAAGCCCATGGCTGCCATGAAACGAGTTGCCATGTTCGTGAAGGGCTTGACGGACTGGCGCAGATCGGGACGGGAGCGCAGGACTCCGGCGGAAAGGTCGGCGGCTTCCGGTGTGCGCCCGGTGTTGAGCGCGACCATGGCCAGGTTGTGAATGATTTCAGGATCATCGGGAGACAGGCGGAGCGCGTTCTCATAGGCCTGTTGTGCCCGGTCGTACCTCTTGAGTTCGAAATAGACACCGCCCAGGCACGCGTGTGTGGCCGGGTTGTCGGGCGCCAGTTCGATGGCTTTCTTCGCGGCGCGGATCGCCCGCTCGGAGTTGAGGCGCGCATCGAGTTGGACCAGCGCGTCAGCCAGCGCGATATGGTTCACCGGATTGTCCGGATTGATCTTGATGGCCTTGTACGCGGCGTCGGCCGCGTCACGGCCTTCGCCTGCCTGGCGCAACGTGATGCTGACAAGCCACCATGCGAGTTCATTGTCGGGATCCAGTTCGGCGAACCGCTCAGCCGCATCAATGGCTTCCGGATCGTCCAGGTTGTGGAGAGCCAGGCCCAGTACGAAATAGCCGTTCGCCTCATCGGGGTGCGAGGCGATGTACTCCCGCGCCATCGCAGCCGCCTGATCCGGACGGCCGACCTGTGCCAATTCAAGCGCTGTGCCGAGTGAGTCTTGCGGAGTCACGATGCTCCTGTGCTGGTATGGGGCGCATCCTGGGCGCGTGATGCCCGCCGTACGATCAACCAGGACACCAAACCGACGGCCAGAAAACCGCCGAAGCTCGTCGCGTACCACCAGTTCCATCGCTCACCAATCGGACGGGGCACGGAGGGATCGACTACAAGTGAACAACTGTAGTAGCCATCCAGCGAAGACGGCGCGCATCCCACACAGGACGATCTACCAGACGTGCCTACGCGCAAGGAATCCCCTGTGGCTGACGGCATGAACACTGACACGTCGCTGTCTCTTTCGCCAGGTGTTGAAGTCAGCTCCTGGGCAAAGGAATCCGAGTACAACGAGTATCGCCGCGGGTCCGAATAGTACTTCGTGAGCCATAAGAACTCCCAGGACGATGTCGTCCTATCGGCAATGACCCACCAGTGTTGTTGATCTGCTGTCCTCACAAGGGCGATCGGATGCCAGGCCGCAGAATCCGGCTCTCGCCACACCAACGCCGGCGCGGCATCAAGGTCGCTCAAGGAGTAGCGGTAGACGCTTGCGCCAAACAGCGCATACAGGAATCCCGGGTCCAGCACCATCCCAGGTGCGTACGAGGAACACGGGCACAACCCGTTCGTGTCGGTCGGTGGTGGCAATGTCTTGGTTACAGTCCCATCGAAGCGCAAGACACTGACTGTGCTGTGCACGGCCTGCGACCCACTCAGGAAGTAGATGTCATCAGTCGCCGGATCGTACAGTGTCGTGTCCAGAGTTGCGGCCGGAGTGTCAGGACCCCACCGGATCGGGTTCAGCAGACTGCCGTCCGCCGCGCTGACCCGGCAACCCAGGATGTCGTTACCGGCGTGAGGCACAGGCAAAGTGATCTTGGCGTACGAGCCACGAGTCTCCGGAACCGGGATCAGCGTCAGTCGCAGGCCGTCCCGGTCGATGTACATGTCGTTCGTGAGCCAGCACTCGTCAGGCAGCAGGTACGTCCTGTCTAGGCTCAATGATTTCCCATTGTCAGTTATCACATAGACGCCGACACGCAACAGTTCCTGTGAGTACACATAAACCAGCGTGCCATCCGGTGATACCACCACTGAGGTCAACAGCGCATGCTCGTCACCGAAATCCTGAACCAATGAGGCGATTTCACTGAGTCGCTGGCCGTCCGAGCCATGGATGATGACGGAACTGTGGTACGGACCGCCCAGAGAATAGTAGACCCCGTATTTCTCGCTCACCACCCGCGGATCCAACTGTGGCCCGGTGTCGACCTGGTGGGCGTCAGAAAGGCCACCCCGTGGACTACTGATCAGGGGAATCGTCAGCATCACCAGGCTGATCATGCATACCACAGCACAAACGCCGACCCACGCGCGGCTGGCCCACCATGACCACGCATGGGCAGCGGGCTTGGGTGTTATGGCAGGATGGCGACGCCTCCCCGCCAGCCACGCCAGCATGAAGACCGCTGAAAGGGTGGCACCGCCAATAGCGACATACCCCATCACGCGGCCCCACAGCGGCAACTGGTTATCACCAGGCACGGATGGATTGATGACAATCATGGGCCCATCCCCAGCCGCGACTGTCACGGCAAGTGAATACCCTTGCGCACAGCTTTCGAGAAACGGGGTTCCTTGCAGACCCATTGATATGGTTGTCAAGCTTGTCGAGAAGTCGCTGGGGTACAAGGTGAAGGCCACGCCGTGACCCGCACGACTCGAATTGGCGACCCACACGTACCTTTCATCGGCTGTCGCGACCATACTCCGGAAATCGGGGATGGCACGCACCAGGGACCCTGTGGCGTACGCGTCCGCTCGGGTGTACTGGCGGAGGCTCGATCCGAAAACCGCATAGATCTTCCCCCCGAACAGCAATAGACCTTGATCATCTCCCGGGGGCCGGGAGTCGGAACCGGCCACGTCAAGTATGCGAATCTGAGTCTCCCCGGGCCGCAACACCCACAGGACCTGCTCGTAAGCATACCCACCTTGCTCCGTGTAGTGGCCCTGCGACGTTAGGACAGCAATGTCCCCACTGTCAGGGTCCTGTGCCGCCACAACCCAGGGAGGGGCAACGACGGGGGCAGGAATATCGGGTGAGTACGTAGGTGGAGTGTCGGGTGAGTACACGCCTGAAATGGATCGAATCTGCGTGCCACCGGTGATGGCAGTCACCTGGCAACCCGCGTTCCGTGTGTCAATTAGGTCGTACGCAGAGCCAAATCTATTAATGATCGTCAGAGTGGTTGCACCAGGATCCATGAACAGGTAGCTGTAACCATGCGGGCATGTATCGGGCAGCAAAAAGGTACGCTGCAGAGTCACCGATACCCCACCGTCACCGAGGGTGTAAACATCCATGGCCGACTCTTCCCAGTTGTACCAACGTACGAACAGCGAGTCCCCGTCAGGCGAAACCACGAGGTTATCGTAGAACCAAGCCGTGTTCATTGCCTCGGCCGCGGAGCGCTGACGACTGATCTGCACTGACTCAACAACGGTCTTCGACACCAGGTCGCGAATTCGCAATTCATCAGCTTTCCACTGCCGATAACGGTTGCCAACTGGCTCGTGCATAGTGACCTGGGCGACGTCGTACAACAATCGATATTTCAAGCTCGCGTGCTGCGGCGGCGGAACGGTGGGCACATCAGTGGCGTTCCGGACTGAGGCGGCCCCGATAGAGTATCCGTACGGATTGCCGTCAGGGAACAAGTGTTGGGCATTGAAGCGGAATTCCGCAGTGGCAAACAACCCACCAATGACCAAGGCGAGCACCGCGAACATGGCCGAAATTCTGGTACGCATACTACGTCTTTCCCTCCCTGATTATCGGCTTCTAGGCTATCAGACAGACCGGCACGAAGCAGATGATGAGCGAACTGGTGCAACAAATCCCGGATTTCGTCTGGGACGACTACGGCAACAAAGAGGATTGATCGCAATCCAGGCAGCCAACTGGGCAAGGGCCACCACGCGGGTGGTTCTGGCGGGTACACTACGTCTTCCCCTCCGGAATACTCGTTTCCCTGAATACTCGGCTGCCAGGCTATATGACATGCCTGCTCTAGAAACGGTCGAAGATGACGCTAAAACTTGAGCACAGAGACCGACCCGCCGGAATTCAACCAGGTGGTGCTGTACACGTGGGCACCGGTGCTCTCCAGTCGCATCTCACTCTTCTTCCCCAGGTCACTGGGTCTGCTGATCAGCCACAGGCTCTTGAAGTTGTTCGACATATCGTATGCGTGCCAGCTTATATCTTCCAGAGTGGAGTAGTTCTTTGGGTCAGATCCGGTGAATAGGATGCCATTTCCGGCGATCCACCGGTGACAGCCGGAGAACTTGTGCATCACCTGGCCCGTGTTGAGGTTCAGGACCTGCAA
>Ga0209628_10000338_pt1 | contig 28263 bp, 23 predicted proteins | sample TergutCu122P4_FD_187285 | JGI IMG/M metagenome (GOLD analysis project Ga0209628, IMG submission 187285) | Cubitermes ugandensis P4 segment gut microbial communities from Kakamega Forest, Kenya - Cu122 P4 (SPAdes) (version 2) | ecosystem: Host-associated > Arthropoda: Insects > Digestive system...
GCAAGATTTTTCCTGCTTTTTCTTGAGTTCTGGCATTAAACTGCTTGCAGAACTCCATAATATTCAACCCCTTAGAGCCCAATGCAGGACCAACGGGAGGTGAAGGATTTGCCGCACCGCCTTTTATTTGTAATTTAATAAACCCAGCAACTTCTTTTGCCATAATAAAATGTTAAATTTATGAAAATTTACTTTTTTGAGCAAAATTTTGTGCGTAACCACATTTTTTTTCTCATTTCGTCTGCAAAACCGTAATAGTGCAAAAGTGGAAGCAATATGCACATTTACAGCGTTTTAGTATATGTTTTCACATAAAATAAAGACCTGCAAACTCCTTTTTACAAAAAGTTTGCAAAGTTACAACATTTTTTTTGAATACACAATAGTTTTGAGAAAATATTTTTTTTAATGATTGAAAATTAATGCAAATTACGGGTTGAATTGAATGGAAAATAGATGTAATCAAAATCGGCGTTAGCCAAATTAGGTTTTTTTGTCTCGTATGGACATAATGTGATAATTGTTTTTAAAAAAAATCTTTTATATTGCGTACCTAACGGCACGCAGGGAGGTGTAACAACATTTTTCTACCGACATTTAGTGCCTAACGGCACAATTTATTTCAAAAAAATGGAATTTTAACACAAAATAATTTGGTGTCCAACCCGCGATTCGCATTAATCATTATTCACTATTTACTAACCACTAATCACTGTCTCTCAATCTTGGAGCAAAGATTTGATAATATTTTTTAAATTTATCTGCAATATCTTTTGACATTGAGGAGTTGTTGCCTTGTGCAATTCTTGCTAACTCCTGCAAAATGCCAAGATTAGTGTTCCACGTCATTTCATAAGAAACGGCTTCCTGTTTGTTATAAGGCAACGAAAGCACATAATCCAGCCGCTCTTCCGTCTCTTTTACCACTTTTTGCAAGATATTGTCGGCGGAAACAGAATCGTTTATTCTAAAATATGTATCAATAATCTGCAACATTGAATAATCAAACGGCAAAAGGTGTTCGGGTACAAGTTCAATACATCTATCCAATACCTGTTTTGCTTTTTCGGGCTGTTGTTCAACCCACAACTGCCGTGCAAGAGATGCAAAAAGTTGTCGGTATGTGCTGGCTGTGCGGCGGTTTGTTTCGTCCAAATATACCTTTGGATTATTCATATTTTCGTATCTGTATTTATTCATCACGTTGTCAAACATCTTTTCCGTAAGCACACCGCCTTTTTTCTTTACAGGTATAAAACGCTGAGCCATTCCCTCAGATTGCAAATACTCTCCAATGTTGGGGTAATATTCCGAGCCAACTGTGCGGCAAATATAAATTGGGCGCGTCCAGTCGTTGTTTGCAAGCATTTCAAGCACCATTAAATCGTTTTTATAGTGCTGTCTGCCAAGTTTTATATAAATTGTATCAACAATGTTATCATAATCCTTTTTATCAACCACGCCTGCTGCTATAACTTTCTCTTTATCAACAGGAATTGTCATTGTTTGAGCAAAAAATCTACCAAAACCGTCATCATCAATCAAATCTTTTCTACGCATCAATTCGAGAGCGGTTTTTAAGTCCATTTTTTCCATACGCTGGTCAACAAATGCTACATCAAGCATTCCTTTTTGGTATTCTGATGGTTGCCAAGAAATTTGCAGCGGTGCCGATTCATAATATCCGCGCCTCATTTGGTCAATATACCAGGGTGCGCTGATATAAGAGAGATTGCAGGAGCGAATATCTGTGCGCACTCCTTCCGTTTCCTGATTATACCAAAGCGGGAAAGTGTCGTTGTCGCCGTTGCAGAAAAGCACAGCGTCTTTTTCGCAGGTATTTAGGTAGTTATACCCTGCATCGCGGCAAATGTACCTGCCTGAGCGGTCGTGGTCGTCCCAGTTTTGCTGACCCATAAGTGCGGGAACACCAAGCGAAAGCAGCGTTGCAACAATAGCACCGGCAGCGTAAGGCACTTTTGCTTTTTGACGCAAAATATCAGTAATAGCCATTACTCCAAGTCCAATCCAGATACAGAACGCATAGAACGAGCCGGCATAAGCATAGTCCCTTTCACGCGGCTGATAAGGTGTTTGGTTAAGATAAATTACAATGGCAAGCCCCGTAATAAAGAATAATGTGAAGGTAAGCCAAAAATGTTCTTTCCCCCTTCTCTTATTTGAAAGTTGCCAAATCAAACCAAAAATTCCCAAAATTAACGGCAGAAAATAATAAACATTGTGTCCTTTGTTGGTTTTATAACTTTCGGGCAGTTTGCTTTGGTCGCCATAGAGTGCATTATCAATAAACGAAATACCCGAAATCCAGTTTCCTTTGTCAAGTTCGCCGTTGTTGCACTGCAAATCGTTCTGCCGTCCTACAAAATTCCACATAAAATATCTCCAATACATAAAACCTACCTGATATGAGAAGAAAAATTTGAGATTTTCACCAAAAGTAGGCATTAAACTTGTCATAACATTTCCGTTATCATCTTTTCTTACCTGTCCGCAAGCCATATCGGGCAAACGGTTTCCCTTAATATTAGCCCACTGCTTATATGCTTCAATATGATTTGGCGACCTTGTTTCCGAATACATACGCGGAAAAATCATTTTAAATCTGTCGTCTTTTTCATAACTTGTGCGCGAAGGCGGCAACTTAAGGTATGTATCTTTTTCGTTAGGGTCATCTTTAATTTTTCTGATATACGATTTTTCCGTCATTTTGAACACAACTGTGCATTGATTTCCCTCTCCCGTTGTTTTAAACGGCGCACCAAAATTTGCTCCGTAAAACAATGGTCTATCACCGTATTGCTCACGGTTTAGGTACGATTGCAGAGCAAAAACATCTTCGGGCGAGTTTTGGTCCATCGGCGGGTTGGCAGCAGAACGAATCATTATCATTCCATAAGTGGAATAGCCGATTAACATTACAACAGCACACATTACAATAGTATTAAACCATTGATAATTCCATTTTTTCTTGGCAAATAATAATATTGTGCCGCCCAAAATCAACAAAAGTCCTAACCAAACAGAACTTCCCAAAAACGGAACGCCAAAAATTATCATTAATAACAAAAATGAGAGTTTTATTCTTGTAGGATTTTTTAAAATATGCGTTTCATAAATTGCCCAGATGCTGATTAATACTGCAAGTATAAGATATACAAATAAACCGCTGTTGAAAGGCATACCCAATCTATTTACAAATAAAATTTCAAATTGTCCTGCCACTTTTGTAAAACCGGGTATCAAGCCGTAAAGAGCAGCGATTAATATTGCAAAAGATGACAATACAGCAATAATAACTCCTTTTGCGGTAATTTTTTCTGTTTTTTTGAAATAATAAACCAGCACAATAGCAGGAATTGCCAGCAAGTTAAGCAAATGGACACCGATAGAAAGCCCCATTAGATATGCTATTAAAATCAGCCAGCGGTTTGCCGAATTTGACTGGTTGCTGAGCGAAGTCGAAGCATCATCTGCATCTTCCCATTTGAGAATGCACCAAAAAACCAATGCCGTAAATAGCGATGAAAAAGCATAGACCTCGCCCTCAACAGCCGAAAACCAGAAGGTGTCGGAGAAAGTGTACGCTAATGCACCAACCGTGCCTGCGCCGAGAATTGCTATAATATTGCCCAAAGAAAATTCTTTTTCGTTGTTCAAAACAATTTTGCGTGCCAAATGCGTGATTGTCCAAAACAGAAACAAAATTGTAAATGCACTGCACAAAGCCGAAAAGGCATTAACCATTTTTGCTACCTGCGTTGGGTCGGAGGCAAAAAAAGAAAACATTCTGCCCATCAGCATAAAAAACGGTGCACCAGGCGGGTGTCCAACTTCAAGTTTATACGCCGAAGAGATAAATTCGGGGCAGTCCCAAAAACTTGCACTCGGCTCAATAGTCAATAGATAGACAACGGCAGCAGCAATAAACACTGCCCAGCCGGTAATTTGTTCTAATAATCTAAACTTTTTCATTATGATTTTTTTTATTTATAATTAACGTGCAAAAATACAAAATAATTGTGAATTAAAAAATTTTTTTTAAGAAGTTTTTTATATAAAATACACCGATTTAAAAATGGACAAACAAAAAAAAAATCGTAAATTGCAAATCTAATTTTTTTTTTGTAATTTTGCAATTCAAAAAAATATAGTCAAGTAGAAATAGACATCAAACTATTTCGGTTTTTGCTATTAGTTGTACAAAAATATTAATCTATTAAATAAAAAAAATAACAATGAAAAAAGTTTTTTTCACCATTATGACAGCATCTATGCTATTTTCTTGCGGCGGAAATTTGTATAAATCGGATTTGAAAACGCCTGCTATTGAGGACTTTAAATACAAAGTCGAAGAATTTGCCGATATAGGCATTTTGCGCTACCGCGTGCCTGATATAGAAAACCTTACAACAAAACAAAAAGAGTTGTTGTATTATCTAACCGAAGCGGCTCTGCAAGGTCGCGATATTGTGTTTGACCAGAATTGCAAATACAATTTGCCGATTAGAAAGGTCTTGGAAGCAATTTATGTGAATGCAGAAGATAAGACATCTGACAACTACAAAGCGTTGGAGACCTATTTGAAGCGGGTTTGGGTATCAAACGGCATTCATCATCACTATTCGGGCGATAAATTTGTGCCGGAATTTTCAAAAGAATATTTTTTGGATGAGGCAAATAAATGTGATGTTGGTGTCAAAGATTTAGAACAAATTACAAATGTTATTTTTGACCCAACGCTTTACCCAAAAAGAGTTAATCAGGCGGCGGGTGTTGATTTGCTTTTAACTTCGGCAATGAACTATTATGACGGAGTTACGCAGCAAGAGGCGGAGGATTTTTATAACAAAATGAAAGACCCAAACGACACAATGCCAATCTCTTACGGCTTAAATTCTAAACTTATCAAGGTTGATGGAGTTGTAAAAGAGGATGTTTATAAAGTTGGCGGTTTATATTCGCCTGCTTTAGAAAAGGTTGTTTATTGGCTCGAAAAAGCGGCAAAAGTTGCCGAAAATGATGCTCAACGTGCTGCTATTGAGGAACTTATCAAATTTAATAAAACTGGCGATTTGAAGGATTTTGATGCTTACGCAATTCTTTGGGTTAAGGATTTGGATTCGCAAATTGACTTTGTAAATGGTTTTACCGAAACCTATGGCGACCCGCTTGGAATGAAGGCAAGTTGGGAAAGTGTTGTGAATTTTAAAAATCTAACTGCAAACAAACGTACAGAAATTATCAGTGCAAATGCACAGTGGTTTGAAGATAATTCACCTATTGACAAACAGTTTAAAAAAGATGAGGTAAAAGGCGTGTCGGCAAAGGTTATAACGGCGGCAATTCTCGGCGGCGACTGCTACCCCACTACGCCGATTGGCATTAACCTTCCAAATTCAAACTGGATTCGTGCCGCTCACGGCTCAAAATCGGTTACCATTGATAATATAACTGAGGCATACAGCGAAGCGGCAAAAGGCAACGGCTTTTCACAAGAGTTCTACTGGTCAGACAATGAGATTGCATTAGTGGAAAAATACGGTTCTGTCACCGACAAACTGCATACCGATATGCACGAATGTTTGGGACACGGCTCCGGCAAACTGTTGCCCGGCGTTGACCCTGACGCTCTCAAAGCATACGGCTCGGTAATTGAAGAGTCGCGGGCTGATTTGTTTGCTCTCTATTTTTTGGGTGATAAAAAAATGGTTGAACTCGGACTTTTGCCTGATAATGAGGCATATAAATCGGAATATTATACCTATTTTAACAACGGCTTGCTGACACAATTAACGCGGATTATTCCGGGAAATAATATTGAGCAGGCACACATGAGAAATAGACAACTTATCACAAAATGGGTTTTGGAAAAATCAAAAGACGACAAAGCCGTTGAGATAAAACTGCGTGACGGAAAGCATTTTGTAGAGGTAAATGATTACGAACTTCTCAGAAAACATATTGGCGAACTTTTGGCAGAAATTCAAAGAATTAAATCCACAGGCGATTTTGCAGGTGCGCAAAAATTAGTTGAAAATTATGCTATAAAAGTTGATAAAGCGATAAATCAGGAAATTCGCAACCGCTACGAAAAACTGAATCTTAAACCATACAAGGGCTTTGTTAATCCTGTTTATACTCCCGTATATGACAAAAAAGGCAAATTTATTGACCTAAAAATTGACTATACAGAGGGCTATGCAGAGCAACAATTAAGATATTCAAAAGATTATTCAACTTTGTAATAAAAACTAAAAACTAAAAGTTAAAAGTGCAAAAACTTTTAACTTTTAGTTTTAAAACAAAAAATTATGGAAAATAATCAAACGGTAAATGACGTTGCATTCAGCGATGAGGAACAATCTTCGTTCAATATTCTTGAATGGGTTATGCGTTTTTTAAAATATTGGTATCTTTTTGTGTTTAGCGTAGCAATCGTAATGGGTATTGCTGCTTATAAAAACCGTAGTTGGATGGCTAACTACCTTTCTGAATCAAAAATTTTGTTGCAAGAGACGCAGTCCTCTTTTGCCTTTATTCAAGGTTCCAGTATTGGAAGAAGCAGCAATTACTCACAAAACAGTGAAAATCAAAAGATATTCTTGAGATCGTATGATTTAATAGGCAGAACTATTGACTCTTTGCCCGAATTTAGAATTTTCTACTACACGCAAGGGAGGTTTATCACCCGCTCTCACTATAAAAATGCACCTATAAACATAGAAATTATTTCATTGGCAGATGATGTTTATAATAAAAGTTTTATATTTTCTGAAACAGGCGACAGCACATTTAACATAAGTGTTTTAAACGGCAAAGATATTATTGATAAAATTCAAGGTAAATATGGTGATCCGATTGGTTATAAAAGTTTTTTGATTAAAATTTTTAAAAAACCTTCTTTTAACGGAAAAATAAAGGAGGCAAGGTTTCGTTTCCGCGATAGAGAATCACTTATTGGAGATTTTCTTAATCGCCTCTCTGTATCTACAATAGATAAAACATCTATTATTTCACTTTCGTTAGTAGGTAACGATACAAAGTACGATATTGATTTTTTAAACAAACATGCCGAGATTTTTTTGGAGGATAATTTAGATAAAAAGAACGCAGAGGCAATAAAAACGATTAATTTTATTAATAATCAAATTGAATTTTTGTCGGACTCTTTGAGCCGCTCCGAAGCAAACTTGCGCTCATTTAAAATTGCAAATAATATTATTGATTATGCCTCATATTCAGGCGATTTGCCCAAAAAAATGGCTGATATTGAGCAAAAAGGCAAAGAACTTAAAGTTCGCGATTCTTATTTTGATTATCTAAAAAAATATCTAACAACAAATATTGAAACGGGTGCTATTATGTCGCCAACAACGATTGGAATTACCGACCCTTCGCTTTTAAGTTTAGTTAGTCAATACAACAAATTACAAATAGACCGTGCTGATATACCAACCAAAAATCCTAAATACAGTGAACTTACAAATCAAATGGAGCAGGTAAAACAATATCTGCTTGAATTGATAAACTCTGTAAATTCTGTATTTAACATTGAAAAAGTGAATTTCAACAGAGATGTTGCAGAAGTTAATAAACTATTCCGCGATGCACCCGAAAAAGAGCGCCGTTTGCTTGATTATGAAAGAAAATTTAAAATAAACGACTCCTATTATACATTCTTGTTGCAAAAACGCTCCGAAGCGCAGATGAAAAAGGCAGCAAATACATCTGATAATGAAATAATTCAGCAGGCACGAGTTATTGCAATGACAAATGGAAACGTGAAGATGAATAATATTTATATTCTTCTTGCGTTGGGGCTTATTATTCCTGCAATTTTTATAATTATTAAAGAGTTGCTCAATTTTACCATTAAAACAGAAAAAGATGTAGAAAAACTGTCGCAATTTCCGCTTATCTGTTCTATTAAACACACAAGGCATAAAACAGATGAAATTGTTATTGCCGCAAAATATCCTAACAGTGCATTTGTTGAGGCATTGCGCATAATTAGAACAAAAATTGAGATAATTTTGCAGCGGCGAGAAAATTTTATTATTATGATTTCTTCTGCCGAATCAGGCGATGGAAAAACATACGTTTCTGCCAACCTCGCTGGAACATTTGCATTACAGAAAAAGCGTACCCTGTTAATCGATTTCGACCTGCGCAAACCAAATCTCTCTAATTTGATTAATACAAAAAATCGCAAAAAAATTGGCTTTGTAAATTATCTTATAGGAGATGTGCCTTTTGAGGAAATTATTGAAACAAAAGAGGAGTATGGTTTTGATTTTATGTCGTCAGGCATAATGCCGCCAAACCCAGGCGAATTTGTACGCGATGCAAAATTCAAACAGTTTTTTGATAAACTGCGTACAATGTACGATTATATTATCCTTGATACCTCACCGCTCGGACTTGTTGCCGATGCCTACGCACTGCTGTCGCTTGTTGATATTACTTTGCTCACTGCCAGAAGTTTAAAGACACATAAAGTAGAATTTAGAGAATTAACAAAACAACTCAAATCTGATGAAATAAAAAATATCTATATTATTCTAAATGATGTTGATAAGAAAAAAATTGGCTATCAAAGTGATTACGGCTACGGTTATGGCTACGGTTATGGTTATGGCTATACAAGCAGGCGCGGCAGTAGTAATTATTATGTAACGGAAGAATTTGAAAAAGACGAAATGTCTGTATATCAGCGATTTACAAAAAAATTAAAATCAATTTTCAAAAAATAGTTATAGTGTAGTTCTAAAAAAATCAACTGTCATTGCGGCGCAAGCCGTAATAGGCTAAAATTCAAGCGATTGATGGTCAAGCCCGCAATGACAAAGTGTTTTTTTGACTTTTAAACACTCCTCCTACTATATTCAAAAAATTAATTAATAATTCTATCTAAAGATGCCAATTCGGCACATTTGTCCAAAACCTTCATTAATTCGAGTGAAAACTTATGTGGCATTTTTTCACTTTCAATTTGATTATTGTCTAAACATCTCATCACTTCGGTTGCTTCATAGTTAAAACCCAACCCAATTTGATTTTCTACATGGATTTTAGTTCTTTTTCCGTGATTATCCCTCAGTGTTATAGTTGTTGGCGTGTGAAACGAGCGGTTTAAGATTAACGTGCCATTTTCACCAAAAAGTTTTGCTCTGTTATCTAAACATACCTCAAAAGATGTACATAACTGACTGATTTCACCTTTTTTATGTGTAAAAATGTATGCTGTTGTCCAGTCGCTGCCTGTGGGTGACGGCACAGAGGTGATTTGTATTTTTTCAGGTATTCCAAATAGATAAATAGCGGTAAAAATAGTGTAAATGCCAATATCTGGAATGGTGCCACCGCCAAGTTCCATATTGAAATATCTATCATTTTTGTTAAACTCGCGAACAAACCCAAAATCGCATTGCAGCAACCGAATTTTGCCCAAAATACCGCTCTGTGCCTGCTTTTTAAACTCAATCATTGACGGAATAAACCGACTCCATAGTGCCTCCATGAGAAAAACGTTTTTCTCCTTTGCCTTCTCAACCATTTTTGCAACTTGTTGATAATTTGAAGCAAACGGTTTTTCACAAAGCACTGCCTTGTTGTGTTCAAGGCAGAGCATTGTGTTTTCAAAATGTAGATTATTTGTTGTGGCAATATATACGATGTCCAAGTCCTTGTCATTAACTAACTCATTGTAAGAGTCATACGACTTATCATAACCAAATTCGGATTTAAAATTTTCGGCACGTTCCAGCGAGGTTGAAGCCACAGCATACAGATTTGCGTTTGGCAATATTTTCAGGTCATTGCTAAATTTTCGGGCTATTTTTCCTGCACCAATTATTCCCCAATTATATTTTTTCATGGTTTTTTAGTTTTTGCAAAAATGCAAAAGTGGCTTAATTTTTTTTATAGTTTATTTTTTTAAGCATACTTCTTTATACTATTTTAATATCTACTCTGCTTCCGAAGCAGTAGATACATGATTGCTCAAATTGATTTTTCCGTGCTTTTGTTCGTGTTTTATAATGTTGTCTTGTAAGGCAAGCATAAGACGTTTTGCATTTTTAGGCGAAAGAATAATGCGTGATTTTATATTTGCAGTGAGTGTATCAGGTATAATTTTTGCAAAATCAACAATAAATTCGGACAAAGAACTTGCAATAATAGCCAAATTTGCGTATGTTCCTTCTGCCAATTCTGGTGGAAGTTCTAATTGAAGTTGTTGATTTTCTGACTGTTCCATAGTTTTTTTTTAGAATATAGACAATAGACCGCTGCGCTAATAGAACATAGATATTTTTTGTCTTTTACATTTTACACTTTTTTAACACACAGATAACACAGATTTTTTAATTTTCAATTATTAATTATTTAATTGAATTATATTTTTTCAACCCCTCTTCCAACACCTTTAACGCTCTTATTAACTCATCTTTTTCCAAAACGTATGCAATGCGCACTTGATTTTTACCGTTTTCGGGGTTTGAATAAAACCCTGATGCAGGTGCCATCATAACGGTTTCGCCATTATAAGAAAAATCGGAGAGCATCCATTCGCAGAATTTATCGCAGTCATCAACGGGCAACGCTGCAACAGTGTAAAAGGCACCATTCGGCATTGGCGAAAAGACGCCGTCAATTTTATTTAAACCATTGATTAACAGATTTCTACGCTCGATATATTCGTTATAAACATTTTCCAAATAACTTTTCGGCGTATCAACAGACGCTTCTGCGATAATTTGCCCCAAAAGCGGCGGCGAAAGCCGTGCTTGACAATATTTCAAAATTGTACCCATTACCTCTTTGTTGCGGGAAATTACAGAGCCGATTCTAATTCCACACTCACTGTAACGCTTTGAAAATGAGTCGCATACAATAACATTCTGTTCAATTCCTTCAAGCAAAAGCGAAGAGATACATTTTTGGTCGGAATAGAAAAATTCACGATAAACCTCATCTGCAAAAAGGAATAAATTGTATTTTTTTATCAAATCACGAATTTTAAAAAGTTCCTCAGGCGTGTATGTGTAGCCCGTTGGATTGTTTGGATTACAAATCAAAATTGCCTTTGTTTTTGGCGTGATAAGTTTTTCAAATTCAGCCATATCGGGCAATGCAAATCCGTTCTCAATTTTTGCAAGCAGCGGCACAACTTTTATGCCCGCCATTTGCGCAAATGAGTGATAATTTGCATAAGCCGGCTCGGTGAGAATAATTTCATCGCCTTCGTTTAGGCACGCCATAAAGCCGAACAGCAACGCCTCCGATGCACCTGCGGTAACGATAATTTCACTTGGCGAAAGTTCCACGCCGAGCGTTTTGTAATATTCTGTAATTTTTTTGCGCAACGACAAAAAGCCCTCCGAAGGGCTGTATTCAAGCGTTGTTCGGTCAATGTTTTTGAGTTTTTGCAGTGCAATTTCCGGTGTCGGCAAATCGGGCTGTCCGATGTTCAAATGATGAACGTGAATGCCGTTTTCTTTTGCTTTGTTAGCAAAAGGAGTAAGTTTTCTGATAGGTGATGCGGGCAATCTTTTCCCGCGTTCTGATACTTGTAACATATTAATTTAATGGTTAATGGTTAATTCTACATTTTTAATTCATAATTCTTAATTCATAATTCTTAATTCATAATTCATAATTCATAATTCATAATTCAGTTCTTGTTTTAAAAGTTCGTATATTTCAGTCCAATCCTTTTGGTAAAATTTAGTTTCTGTGTCGGAAAGTTTTGCTAATGTGTCTGAAGAAAAGAATTTGTCAGTAGCCGTCTGCTCGTCAAAATTAAAATCCGTTACAAGTTTTTCAACAATTAATTCACTAATGTCTTCAATTTTGATAATCGCTTTGTTGTTTGTCTTTTTCAACATTCGCAAAGAATTAACTGTACAAAAACAAATTTGATGAGATGGTTCAGGATATTTTGATAGTTGTTCAAAAAAATCTTCTCGTGAAATTTCACCTTCCAAATAGCGATTTATTCTGCGTTGAACTTTGTCGTCAGCCACAGGACCTTCTATAATGTCATAATCGTGTTTTTGTTCGGTGCTTTCTAAATTTCTGTTCAGTATGATAAAGTCAAACCATTCGTCATTGTACTTGTCGAAACGCAATGTTTTCAAATTTTCCTCTGTAAATGCTCTTTCGTAAAAAATAAATTCCGTTACAACGCCAATAGTATTATTGACTTTGCCGATAATTTCCGCCCATTCTTCCGCTTGTTTTTTGAATTTAGTAACATAAAAACCTTTGCCAAAGTCCTTGTTGGCTTGGCATTTGCTTAAATCTACCGTTTCTATTTCTGTATAACTGCCGTGATAAACTTTCATTATCGTAATCCTCCATTTTGATAGCAAATGCGGTACAAATAATCTACCGTATGGAACGGATTTGCAGTATGCAACGCATTCCAATGCTGATTAAGAAAATTCCAAGCACCGTATTTTTTCAAGTAAAAAAAAGCATCTTGAACTTTCATTTTGTATGCGGCTGCAAATTCCGGTACAATATAAGTAATAAAACTTATTTTATCGCTTGTCGCTTTATTTATGGTTCGACTATGCTCACCAACCATTACTTGTGTTTCCATAAAATTACAATTTTACAAACGCAAAATTAGTGATTTTTTTTAGATATTTCAAAAAAATCATTCTAAATTCTTAATTCTACATTTTTATTGAGTTCCAGCCCTGCGCTTTGAATTCTATTCGTTGTTCATCTCTTGTAACAAGGTTGCTGCCTTTATCTTTTGTAGTGATATGTCCAATGATGTGAATATCCTTTATTTCTTTGATTTTTTCGTAATCGGTTATGGAAACAGTAAAAAGCAGTTCGTAGTCCTCGCCGCCGTTGAGAGCAACGGTTGTGAGGTTCATATTAAATTCTTCGGCAGTGGTTGCGGTTTGATAATCAATCGGAATTTTTTCTTCATACACTTCGCAGCCGCAATCGCTTTGCGTGCATATATGCAGAATTTCTGACGAAAGTCCGTCTGAAATATCCATCATTGCAGTTGGTAAAATATTATTTTCCCCTAAAATTTCAATAATATCTTTACGCGCTTCGGGCTTGAGTTGGCGTTCCAAAACATACTCTTTTGCAGCGAAATCGGGTTGAAAATCAGGATTTTGCACCTGTTGAAAAACTTTTTTTTCTCTTTCTAAAATTTGCAACCCCATATATGCAGCACCAAGATTTCCCGAAACGCAAATCAAATCATTCTCTTTTGCACCGTTGCGATAGACAATTTTGTCCTTTTCTGCCTCACCCAAACAGGTGATAGAGAGCGTAAGCCCTGTCATAGATGCGGAAGTATCGCCGCCAACCAAATCAACGCCGTATTTTTCGCAGGCAAGCAAAATACCTGAATAAATTTCCTCAACTTGCTCCACTTCAAAGCGTTTTGACAGTCCGATTGTTACCAAAAGTTGCCTTGGCTCTCCGTTCATAGCGTAAATATCGGAAAAATTTACCACCGCCGCCTTGTAGCCGAGATGTTTTAGCGGCATATATGTCAAATCAAAATGTATGCCTTCGAGCAAAATATCGGTAGTAGCAAGAATGCGTTTTTCACCTGCAAAAATCACTGCCGCATCATCGCCAACGCCCTTTTCTGACGAAGAATTTTTTAGTTTAATCTTTTCCGTCAAATGTTTTATTAAATTAAATTCACCTATTTCAGATATTTGCATAAAAATTATTAAAAAAATAAATTTAGAATTGCAAAGGTAGAAAAAAGTTAGGAACTAAAAAATATGATTTTAACATATTTTATTCATAAAAAAGACGCTGTCTTAAAAGTCAAAAAAAATACTACAAAAAACACAAAGTATTGATAATCAACAATAATTCTTTGTGTTTTTTGTGTAAAAAATTAGTGTTCTTCGTGGTAAAAATACTTTTAAGATAGCACTCTTAAAAATTACTAATTCACTCTAAATTTATCAACGCCGTTTTTCAGGAAGTCGATTGCCTGTTTCATTGCGGCTAAACCTGCATTGATATTGGCTTCGGCTGTTTCTGCACCAATCTTTTTTGGCGTAGCAAAAACACGGTTGCCGAATTTTTCTTTCAGCACAGCCAAATTGTCGGGTGCAATATCGGTTGCATATTTAAAATCGGGGCGTTCCTCAAGCATTTTTGCCAAATCATCCTCGTTTATAACCTCTTTGCGTGCCGTGTTTATCAAAAACGCACCTTTGGGCATCAGTTTTAATAAATCAAAATTGATTGATTTTTTAGTTTTTTCGTTGGCGGGAATGTGCAGCGAAATAAAATTTGATTTGCTGTAAAGTTCTTCCAAATTATCCACTGCGATTGCGCCGTCACTTTGGATTTGCTCTTTTGTAAGGAACGGGTCGAAAGCCAAAACGTTCATTCCAAATGCTTTTGCGAGAATACCAACCAATCGTCCCACATTGCCAAACGCTTGAATACCAATGGTTTTGCCTTTGAGTTCGGAGCCGGTGCCGCCCTCAAAACTGTTGCGTGCAAGGTAAAGCATCATTCCAAGCGCAAGTTCTGCCACTGCGTTGGAATTTTGTCCGGGCGTATTCATCGCCACGATATTGCGCTCTGTTAGCGAGGGCAAATCAAGGTTGTCGTAGCCCGCACCTGCGCGCACGGCAATTTTCAGGTTTTTGGCGTGAGAAACCACCTCTTTGGTAACTTTGTCGGAACGCACAATCAAACCGTCTGCGTCCTTTACAGCATCATAAAATTGCTGTACATCGGTGTAATTTTCTAACAAAACTACTTCAATATCAGCATTTTGAGCGATATTTTTCATTTCATCTGTTGCCTTTTTGGCGAAAGGTTTTTCTGTTGCAATTAAAATTTTCATTTTTAATAAAATTTGAATTAGACATATTTCGCAAAGTTAATACTTTTTTTCATTTCATTGTCAGATAAAAAAAGAATAATCACAAAAAACTGATTTTTTTTGTACCTTTGCGCTTTAATTTTAACATATAAAATAATTCATATTGTGAGTTTATTCAAATTATTAGGTTGGAAAGCAGATTTTGACTGCAAAATTCCAAATAAATGCATTGTTTGCATTGCGCCGCATACAAGTAATTGGGACTTTGTAATAGGTGTGCTTTTCAAAAGTGCTTATAAAATTAAAGCAAATTTTTTTATAAAAAAAGAGTGGATGCGTTTCCCCACAAAAACGCTAATGTTAAAAATTGGTGGAATTCCTATTGATCGCAGTAAACAGCAATCAACAACGGACGTTATAGCAGCAGAATTTTCAAAACGTAAAAACCTTATCATTGGAATTGCGCCAGAAGGTACGCGCAAGTATAATTCATACTGGAAAATGGGTTTTTATTATATATCATTAAAGGCAAATGTGCCAATTTTATTAGCATATATCGACTACAAAACAAAAACTATAGGTGTAAGCAAAGAGTTTTTTCCAACAGGAGATATTGAAAAGGATTTAATTGAAATATCTAATTTTTATAAAAATATCACAGCGAAATTTCCAGAGAATTTTTGTCTGCCAAAAATAAAATAACATAATTATATGAAACCAACAAGCAGATTAGGACGTGGTTTAGATGCGTTGATTGAGACGGGCAACGTCAAAACGGACGGCGGAAGCGTGATAAATGAAATTGACCTCAACTTTATTTCGCCGAACCCAAATCAACCGCGCTCGCATTTTGACGAAGAGGAGTTGCAGGAACTTGCCGCTTCCATCAAAGAAAACGGCATTATTCAAGCCATTACGTTGCGTCAAATTGGCGAAGAAAATTACCAGATTATTTCGGGCGAAAGGCGTGTCCGCGCCTCAAAAATTGCGGGTTTAACAAAAATTCCCGCTTATATTCGTCCCGCAAATGACGAACAAATGCAGGTTATGGCGTTGATTGAGAACATTCAGCGTACCGATTTGAACGCCATTGAAACCGCACTCGGTTATTCCAAAATTATAAGCGATTTTGGTTTTACGCAAGAGCAGTTGGGCGAAAGATTGGGCAAAAAACGTGCTACAATAACCAACTATTTGCGGCTATTGAACCTGCCTGCAAAAATTCAAATCGCTATCAAAGAGAAAAAAATTGATATGGGACACGCCAGAGCGTTGGCGGGAATGGAGAGTGAATTAGAGCAGTTGAAAATTTACGAACAGGTTGTAAATCAGGGACTTTCTGTGAGAAAAACAGAAGAGTTGGTTAAGAATCTGCAAGATAAAAAAGCAGGAAATTTACCGCCGCAGCGTGAAAAAAAACTAATTCCCGAAGAGTTTTTGCAATATCGTGATGAAATAAAAAATATTTTTAATACAAATATTTCTATTTCGTCAGAGGAAAACGGCAAGGGAAAAATCACAATTTCGTTTGCTGATGATGAAGAATTAAGCAGAATTATGTCAATTTTTGATATTTTGAATGAAAAGGTGCAGTAGTGCGCAGACAAATTCAATTTTTCAAATGACTGAATTTAGGTAAAAATCGTCAATCAAATGACGGTTTTTGTTTTTTCAAAACGTTAAGATAATTGTTTCTATTGATAATTTGATAACTTGCTGTTGGGTAGTTTGTTGTAAAAATGTTAGGTGCTTTGGGTGTTTTGTTTCCCCATTTTATTTCGTAAGCAGCAATGTTTTCCCCATTAACTTCAAGTAAATCAATCTCTTGCTCATCATAAGTGCGCCAAAAGTAAAACTCGTTAAACAGATTTTCGTTTGTGTTTTGTTTTATTTTTTCCGAAATAATGTAATTTTCCCAAAGTGCGCCTATGTCTTGCCTGATAGCCAAAGGGTTAAAGGCACTAATGAGCGCATTTCTTACGCCATTGTCGTAGAAATACCACTTGCCCGCCCGCGAAACTTCTTTTCGCAAATTGCGGCTAAACCCCTTCAAACGATAGACCACAAACACTTTTGAGAGCAAATCGAGGTACTTTTCAACCGTGTTTTTGCTCATTCCCAATTGCCTGCCAAGTTCCTCGTAGGACACTTCGCTACCCACCTGCAAAGCCACAAGTTGCAAAAGTTCCTTCATTTTTGACGAATTTTTAATGCCGTCTATCATCAAAATATCGCGCAAAAGATAAGCATCAACGATATTTTTCAAATACTCTTTGCGCTCCTCATTATTGTTCAAAAAAACAACTTCGGGGTACGAACCGAAAATTAATCGTTGTTCCAAATTTTGCTTGGTTTGCAGCAGATTTTCCGTTTGCGAAATTTCGATTTGCGACAGCGGGTAAAGGTTAAAAAATGTGCTTCGTCCCACTAACGGTTCGCCCGATTTATTGAACAAATCAAATGAAGATGAGCCGCTTACGATAATTTTAATACCTTCTATTTCGTCTGCAATAAGTTTGAGTTTTTGTCCGATTTCGGGAATATGCTGCGCCTCGTCAATAGCGAGCAAATCAAAGCCATTGAGTAGATTGCGGTAATTGCCAATGCTGCGGTTTTCGAGCAATTTTAGCGTGTCATAATCTTCGCCGTTAAGCACAAGCGGGTTACCCTTAAACTGTTCAATTACCTTTTGCATCAAACAGGTTTTGCCTACGCGCCTTGCCCCAAAAATAAGCACAACCTTATTTGGTTTCAAACTGTTGCAAATTTTTTGCTGTAAAATTCTTGTAATCATTACTGTAAAATTTTTCTGCAAAGGTAATAATAATTTTTCAATTGACGAAATTTATGTAAAAATCGTCATTTGACTGACGTTTTTTTTGATATTCTTAGTGAAAAGGTGTAATAAAAAACGGCTCTTATGTTTTTGCATAAAAGCCGTTCTTTTTGTGATTACTTGCAATAACACGCAGTCGTGTTTTCTCCTGTACAATAGGAACTGTAACCTTTTGCCCCACAAGCAGATGAACAAGCAGAGTTAGTATCATAGTACCCTATAAAAGTGTAACCACTACCTCCACAATAAGCACCTTGTGCACCAGCACTAAATAAATTTGAAGTACTGCCACAACCAATGGCAACAATGGCAGATACACAACTAACAATTAAAAGTTGTGCCAACAAAAAAACTTTTTTAGTTCTTTTCCTTTCCATAAACATAAAAAATATTAAAATTAAACAATAAAAAATATAGAATGATAAACATTATTTTGCATTTTCAATAAAATTACGAAACAAAAAAGGCGATGGTAATTCTGATTTGATAACACTTTTTACAGTATCATTTTTGATATAAAACGATGTCGGAACTGATTGTATAAATCTTTGAATTTCGTTAGTATTGATGATTTCGTGCGTTATATCTCCAAAATTTTGAACAAAAATGTTTCTGCTTTCTACATTAACATTCAAAGTATCAACCAAAATAAACGCAACAATACTATCAGCCATTCCGCTGGTTTTGAACGCCTTATAATTTTCTATTGAGTTCCAGCAATGCGGACAATTATAAGAAAAAACAGATATTAAATAAGAACTATCGGGCGATGTTTTAACATAATCTGTTAAAAATGTCTCTTTTATGTTTTTATTAATCAGTTTGTCGGCTTTTGTACTGTAAAAAGAGGGTGGCAAACGGAATGTAAAACCAGCAATAAAAATCATAGGTAACATTATTCCCAACAAAAGCATTTTTTTCTGTTCGCTTATATTTTCATTATCATTGGTTGTTGATAACCAGATATATAGCGACAACGCTAACAAAATAATGTTTCTTATGTAAGTAATAATTACGCTGTTTTTTCCAATTTGCAATGTGCCGAAGCAACCGCAATCGTTTATTCCGTGTTTAAAATGCGCATAAGAAAACGCTATTGTAAAAATAAATACCAAAATAAAGGCAAAACACGACATTAGTTTTGGTTTAATACACAAAATCAAACATATTCCTATCAAAATTTCTATTAAAATAATAAGAGGAGAAAAAATTTGCAGTTGTCCAAAACCATATTGTGCAATTAAATTACTGAAACCCGCAGTATTGCCTACTTTACCAATACCAGAAACAATAAAAACAATTCCAATTATTACGCAAATAACCTTTTTTGTCATAATTTTTTTGTTTTAATATAAAAAAATGAGTTAGAGAATATATATTCCCTAACCCATTAATTTTTAAGAATGACAACAACACTCTCCTGTGGAATAGTTGTATGTGTAGATTGTTCCAATAGAACATTTACTTGCACAAGCACTTTCAGACGATGCAGTTCCACAACTGGACTCACCATCACAACTAACAAAGCCGACTACGACTACGATGCTGAAAGCAGCACCAACGAATAACATTTTTAAACTTTTCATTTTGGTTTATTTTTAATAACATTTTTTATATGTTTGATTATCATAAATAATCCAATCTAAATAAGAATTGTTATTGCTAATAGATGCACGAGCAAATAAATTTACTCCGTTAATAACCATAGCAATTCCGCCATCAGTTATGTCATAAGTACCTTCATAGCGTGTTGTAGTAGTTGTTACTACTACTTTTCCACTGCTATAAAAGAATAGTTGCTCTTCTCCGTTGCAAACTTTTTGAGTGCTACGGAATACAAGTCCAGCATTTGCACTAATGCCAAAGCCGATTACGGCTACCATAATAAGAAAGAATTTCTTCATTTAAAAAATTGAGTTTAACGTCCGCTCCTTAAACAGACATAAAAAATTAAAATAATAATGTTAAAAATTTGTGCTGCAAAGTTAAAACATAATCTATTAATAATCAGCGTTTTACTGTTGCAATATAAGCAACGTTTTATTGCTAATTTGTCAATATTTTATTGTTGATTTTGCAATGCTTTATTTTTTTTATAATAATCAGAAAGCCACTCAAAAAAATCAAAGTCCATAATGAAAGCCATATTCATAAGTGCTTTAACATTTATATTCTCTTTCTGAATCTGTCTGCAAAGTACGCTTGGGTTTATACTTAATCGCTTTGCAAGCCAATTTGCCGAACGTTCCTGTGTTGCAAGTTGTTCCTTTATTAATTCTCCTATATGTAATTTGTTTGTCATAATATAAAAAACGGCTCACTATTCTTTCAAGAGAAGCCGTCTACTGCTTATAGGTCTAAGAATAATAAGCCCACGCAGAGCGTGAGTAACTTATTTTAGACCATAAGAAAATTGTAGACGTTTCTCTTGAAAGAATAAAAATTATTACTGTGTGTTTTTTGTTAAAAAATACATTGCAAAAGTACAAAAAACTTTTTTATAAAACACAATAAAAATAAAAAAAATAGTAATTTTGCAAAAAATTTATGAATAAAACCGAATTAATATTGTACAAAACGCAAGACAGCGATATAACTATTGATGTTCTTGTGGAAAATGAAACTATTTGGCTTACGCAAAAGCAGATAGCAAATTTATTTGGAACGGAACACCCCGCTATTTCCAAACATATTTCTAATATTTATAAATCAGGCGAATTAGACAAAAATTCAACTGTTTCCATTTTGGAAATAGTTCAACAAGAAGGGAAACGTACGATTTATCGTAATGTTTCGCATTATAATTTAGATATGATTTTGTCTGTCGGTTATCGTGTTAAATCAAAACGCGGTACAGAGTTTCGTATTTGGGTAAAATTAGTTGTAAATTTGATAAATAAGAATAACTAATTATGTACAAAAAATAAAATTTTCATTTATAAAGATGTTTTTTTGTAATTTTGCTACTTGAATCTGCCTAATTTTTAATTTCACAAAAAATATTTCCAAACAAGAAAAAAATAGTATCTTTGCAGAAAAAGTAAAAAGAAGATTATGAAAACAGCAACAATGAATGTATTTGGTGCTTATTTGGCAAAGGCAGCCCAACCTCGAATTATAGAGGGCTTTACACCAAAACAGCGAGCCAATTTTGAAAATGGTATTTCTATACAAGATTACGCACGGGAAAAAGGTATAAAAATATGATTTTTTATGTTATTCTTTACCTTTCAACAAAAAACTTGATACTTGATACTTGATACTGATTACTTGATACTAAAATAAATGGAAAATTCAATTTTAAGAACCGAACATCTTTTTAAAAATTACGGCAAAAGGTGCGTTGTAAATGATGTTTCTATTGAGGTGCATCAGGGAGAAATTGTCGGTTTGCTCGGACCAAACGGAGCGGGAAAAACCACTACTTTTTATATGACAACCGGACTTGTTACGCCGAATGCCGGCAAAATTTTTCTCAACGACAAAGAGATTACAAAATTGCCTGTTTATCAGCGTGCGCGGCTCGGAATCGGTTATTTGGCGCAGGAGGCATCGGTTTTTAGAAAAATGTCGGTGGAGGACAATATTCTTGCGGTAATGCAAATGACAAAGTTTTCCAAAGAGAAGCAGTTGCAAAAACTTGAGGACTTGATTGCCGAATTTCATCTTGAATTAGTCCGCAAAAACATCGGCGACCGACTTTCCGGCGGCGAGCGGCGCAGAACGGAAATTGCGCGTTGCCTTGCTATTGAACCAGATTTTATTATGCTTGACGAGCCGTTTGCAGGCGTTGACCCAATTGCCGTGCAGGATATTCAAGACATTGTTTGGCATCTCAAAGAGAAAAATATAGGTATTTTAATTACAGACCATAATGTTGATGAAACGCTTGCAATCACAGACCGCGCATATCTGCTTTTTGAGGGCAAAATTCTTTTTCAAGGGACCCCCGAAGAGTTGGCGGCAAACCCTGTTGTGCGCAAAAATTATCTTGGCAGGGACTTTAAATTGAAGAAAAAAACAAGAATTTAAGAAAATTAAAAAAAAATAAAAAATTTTTTAAAATTTAAGATTTTAGGTAGAATTAATAATCTTTAAACCAAAAGTTTTATTAACCATTAACCACTAAAATTCCACTACAATCTTATCCATTTCCAACCCTTTGCTCGAAGTTGTTACAATCTTAACTTTCTTATTATTAAGGTTTTTAATTTCAAAAGTGCCTTTGATATCGTGTGTGTGTCCGCCGAGAATGAGGTCAATATTGTGGCTTCGCGCTGCAAGAATTGTGTCGCAGGGCGTTCCCTCAACTCTTGCATAATAACCGAGATGTGAAAGCGCAATCACAAAATTGCAACCTGCATTTTTCAAACTGTCGGCATAATAATTACCTCTTTCTATTGGGTCAAGATATTTAATTGGCTCAAAATTTGTTGGTAAAATTAAACTTTGCGGCGACACGCCAAAACCAATTACTGCTATTTTCATTCCGCCGCGCTCAAAAACGGCAAACGGCTGCACAAGCCCTTCTAGCACCGTGCCGCGCACATCATAATTGCACGAAACAATCGGAAAATCTGCAAGTTTGAGGAACATCGCCAACGTGTCAAGCCCCATGTCAAATTCGTGATTACCCAAAGTTGTGGCGTCATAACCGAGCCGATTATAGCCCGCAATCTCCATTCGTCCGTGATAGACGTTGAAATATGGCGTTCCCTGCATCATATCGCCTGCATCGAGCAGCAAATTCAGTGGGTAGATTTTCCGCAAACTGTCAACCAAGTCGGCACGGGCAGCGAAACCGCCTTTGCCATCTTTCGCCTCAATCTGCGAATGTACATCGTTAGTGCAAAGTATCAAAAGTTGCTGCTTTTTTGATTGTGTGCAACTTGCTAATAATAAGATTATTACAGAATAAATTAGGTGTTTCATATTTTTTTAGTTTTTTAAACAAGATGCAATGAGCAAAGACAATATAATTTTCAATGTATGATTAAGTTTTTTTTGTTTGTTGGTTGTTGCTTGTCGTTAAAATATAAACTAAAAACCATTTTTGTATTTTTTACAAAAGTACAATTTTTTTTCTGCAAAGTTAACATAAAATTTTCAATTACACACAAACGGATAAAAATTTATAGAGGAAAAGTACAAAAAAGTTTGTAAGAAACTTTTTTTATGGAAAATAAAAATAAATTTCTTTTTTTCGTAAAAAAAATACGAAATTATTACTTTATCTTTATTTTTTAGACAAATTTATAACAATTTTTATAAAATAAAATGTAAAAATAATTTGGAATTTTCGTTATATATTTTTTGTAATTTATTTATTATCAAGATATTACGTTAAAACAAATTCTATAATATTAAAAAAAATTAAAATAATGTTAAGATTGTTGCACAATAAAAAATATTTTTTTATCTTTGTGGCTGTATTTTTGTGTTTTAGTATTTTTATGTAAAAAAGATTTTTAATAACAACAAATAATATTTTATTGCCAATGAAAAATTTTATTCTAATATTTTTTTGTTTGAGTTTTGCAATATCTGCAATGGCTCAAACCGTGGTTACGGGCAATGTGGTTGATACCAAAGGCGAAGCGGTTATTGGCGCAACAGTGCTTGAAGAAAGCACTACCAACGGCACTGTTACCGACATTGACGGTAATTTTTCGCTTACGGTGAGTTCGCCAAACGCAACGCTGAATATCAGCAATTTTGGTTATCAGACGCAAAGTGTCTCCATGAACGGCAAAACAACAATCAAAGTAACTTTGAGCGATGATGTGCAAATGCTACAAGACGTTGTAGCAATCGGCTATGGGACACAGACGAAAAAAGAATTGACAGGTGCTATTGCAAGCATAAAACCTGAAGATTTTAATAAAGGCACTCAATCAAATCCTCTTGGTTTAGTACAAGGAAAGGTGGCTGGTTTAACCATTATTAAAAATGGAGGAGATGATCCTGCTCAAAATTCCTATCAAGTTCAAATTCGCGGACTTGGAACTTTGGGAGGGGGCACAGCCGAGCCGCTTTACATTGTTGATGGCATTCCAAAAGGCGATTTAACAACAGTACCATTGGAAGACGTTGAGTCCATTGATGTTCTAAAAGATGGTTCTGCTGCTGCAATTTATGGAACGCGTGCAAACAATGGGGTTATTCTTATTACCACAAAAAGAGGTAATAGTGATAATAAAGTTTCTTTGGATTATAGTGGTGATTTTGGCATTGGATTTATTGCCAAAGTTCCTCGTGTTCTAAATGCAGAAGAATACCGAAAATATATGGTTAATGAGGGTCGCGGCATAGATTACGGCGGGAGTACCAACTGGATGAAAGAATTAGTACGACCTTCAACAACAACAACTCATTCTCTTTCAATAGCAGGCGGAGTAAAAAACTTTAATTATCGTGCTACTGTTGGATTTAAAAATGCAACAGGTTTGGCAATTAGTTCTGATTTTTCTCAAATAAATGCAAAACTTGCGGCTGACCAAAAGGCATTTAATAATCATCTTAATATACAATATGATTTAAGTTATACCACAAACAAAAAAAATTGGGTTGATTATAGTGTATTTGATAGAGCGCTACAAGCAAATCCAACGATTCCGCTTCGTTTTGATAAGAGTGATCCCGATTATGAAAAATATGATGGTTGGTACGAAATAAATGATTTCGGCACATATAATCCTGTTGCAAGAATAAAAGAGAGTCAGAATCTTCAAAAAAATTATGTATTGCTTGGCAGCATAAAAGCAACTTTGACCATTGCAAATCATATAAAAATTGGTACTTCATATTCGTTACAGGATGTTAATAGTTGGAATGGAAAATATTATAGCCGATATAGGAAAGGCGATTATATTTTAGGAAAAGGGAAAGCAGAGCAAAATTATGATTTTAGTCGAATGCAAACAATAGAGAGTACAATTCAATATTTTAATAACTGGAACAAACACAGTTTTCAGGCAATTGTTGGGCATTACTATTCTATAGAGGAATATCAGGGATTCTATGCTATGAATACAGATTTTCCTGTTGATTTTATAGCATACAACAATCTTGAATGGGGCAAAGGGCTTCAAACAGGGGTTACTCAAAGTGCTAATATGTCAAGTTATAGGCAAATAGATAAAATTGCTGCATTTTTTGGACGAGCAATCTATAATTATGCTGAAAAATACTTTTTAAATTTAAGTTTGAGAATAGAGGGTTCATCAAGATTTGGACCTAAAGCAGATCCTGTTTTAGGACGTTTTGGACTTTTTCCCGCTGTGAGTGCTTCTTGGCGCATATCGGAAGAAAAATTTTTAAAAGACAACAAAAAAGTTGATGAGTTGAAACTTCGTGCCGGCTACGGCGTTACAGGTAATATACCGGGAGACCGTAATCGTTATATTATGAAAGTAGGACCTGGCAGTACTGAAATTTGGCTTGGCGATGGTTGGGTAACGCCTTGGGGACCACTAAGTAATGAAAACCTATATTTGCGGTGGGAAAAGAAACACGAATTTAATCTCGGACTCGATTTTTCATTTGTTAAAAGGGTAAGTGGTACTATTGATGCCTATTTACGCAATATTGTGGACTTGTTGTGGGAGTATAATGTTCCTTCACCCCCATATCCATACGGTAAAAAATGGGATAATTACGGACAATTAAGAAATATGGGTATTGAAATTTCTCTTAATTATCAAGCAATCAAAAGTAAGGATTTGAACTGGAACATTGGTTTGGTATTGGCAAAAAATGTAAATAAAGTAATAAAAATTACAGGAGGAGAATATGCTGATAATAATTCGGGGTATCTTAATGTTGGTTATATTTCTGATGGCATACGCGGTGTAACAGGGCTTAATGTTATGCGGCTTGAAGAGGGAAAAGCAGTTGGTAATTTCTATGGATATAAATTTGCCGATATTAGAGAAGACGGCACAATGCGCTATTATACATTAGCAGGCGGCATAACATCTGCTCCAACATCTGCTGATTTGCAGGTTATAGGCAATGCTCTGCCGTGGGCTACTTTTGGACTTAATACTACACTCACTTACAAAAATTGGGAATTTTCTCTTAATTTTAGAGGACAATTTGGTGGTAAAATATTTAATGAAAGGAGGTTTGGACTGGAGTGGGTGCCGGGCAGCGAAAATGTATTACTTTCGGCGGTTGACCCTAATGCTGCTATTGCACCAAACCGACAAGCATCTTTAATAAAAAACAATCAAGAGAGATATTTTTCGGACTTTTACCTTGAAGATGCATCATATCTAAAATTGAGCGATGTCTCCATTGGCTATAGTTTTAAACTGCCCGAAAATGTTAAAAGATATATGCATAATGTTAGATTAGGTCTTACAGGTCAAAATTTATTTACAATTACCAAATATTCAGGTGTTGACCCAGAAGTATCAATGTCAGGACTCGAACCGGGATACGATAGAATTGCATATTATCCGCGTCAAAGAAATATATTATTTTATGTAAAAGCATCATTCTAATAACAAAATAAATAATAATAATTATGAAACAGTTTATTAAAAAATTATCAATAGTGTTTTTTGCAACTATTCTTGTTGCTTGTACAGATTTAACACCAGAAATGTATACCGAAGTTCCTAAAGACCAGTATTATTTAACTACGGAACAATTTGCTACTCTATTAGCAAATGCCTATAATCAATTAGTAGGCGAATATGGTTATGTTTACCGAGAGGGTTATTGGAGTATGCAGGAATATACAACAGACGAAGTGGCTGTCCCAACCCGCGGCATTGATTGGTTTGATAACGGTGTGCCTCTTGCTATGCAGCAGCATACTTGGAATTGGGATACGCGCGACATAAACAACGGATGGTCGTTTGCATACGGAGGAGTTACAAAATGTAATGATGTACTTGCCACAATAAAAATGATAAAAGGTGATAATGAAAGTAAATATGATAATGTTACAAAATCAGGTATAGCCGAAACAAAGGTTTTGCGTGCATTTTACCATTTACTTGCAATGGATCTGTATGGCAATGTTCCTATTGTTCTCTCTTTTGATGCAAAACTTGAACAATCAACACGTCAAAAAGTTTATGATTATATAGAAAAAGAAATTTTGGATAATCTGAACTACCTGCAACATAAAATTTCATACGGACGTGTTACAAAATCTGTTGCTGAGATGATGTTGGCTAAACTTTATCTTAATGCCGAAGTTTATACTGGAACTCCTCAATGGCGAAAATGTCTTGATATGTGTGATTCAATTTTAAATAATGGATATGGATACCAACTTGAGCCGAATTATTTTAATGTATTTAAAATTGCAAATGAAAATTGTAAAGAGATTATTTTCCCTGTTGTATTTGATGCAGTTAAAGCACAAGGTAATATGTTTCATCTAATGACAAATCATTATGTTGCACAAGAAGCATATAATTTTTCGGTGCAATGCTGGAATGGACCCTGCACGCATCAGGCATTTTATGACTCTTACGATGATGCAGATGTTCGTAAACAACAATGGTTTGTAGGTCCATATTTAAAAAGTAGCGGCGATACTCTTAAATATGATATTGATGCCACACACAAAGGGGTTCCTGCTATTATTCGTTCTTATATAAGTGCAACGAATGACCCTACAAAAATGAATACTTTTGATGGTGCAAGATTTCATAAGTTTGAGATTGAAAAAGGCATTGGACATCACGCAAACAATGATTTTCCTATTTATCGTTTAGCTGATGTATATCTTATGAAAGCAGAGTGTTTAATGCGTCTTAATGGCGGCACTGCAACACAGGATGCTGTTGATGCAGTCAATGAAATAAGACACAGAACAGGTCTCGGAGGATATACTACCGCAACACTTACTCTGAATGAATTGCTTGCAGAAAGAGGTAGAGAACTTGCTTGGGAAGGACACCGCCGAGATGATCTCTTGCGCTTTGGCAAATATTTTGACGATTGGGGTATTTATGATTGGGGAATTTATAAACGCAATAATATTGCAGGTATAAATCGCGATATTGGCGGTTACAGTAAAGTATTTCCAATTCCAAAATTGGTTATGGATGCTGCACCTGGCGTTTATACACAAAATGACGGTTATTAATTTTAATAAAATAATTTATTTTATTCACTTTATTTATTAATTAAAAAAAATTTATCAAAATGAGAAAACTTAGTTTTTTAATTCTTGCAGCCGTAGTTGTGGCTGCTGTCACATCGTGTGGACCTCCTCCACCTCCTCCTGTTGAAGACGGTGTGTATTTGATTGGTGCTGCTACTCCTTATACAGAAGTAACAGATAACGCTCGTATGTTGCCTGCAAAAGATGAGGCAAACGGCGGCACAGAGCGTGCATCTATGCACGCTCGCTATATGCCTATGCAGGCAGGCGAGTTTAAACTTGCTGTTGTAATAGGCGGAAAAACAACAGAATATGGCGGTACGCTTTTTGCAACTCGACCTGGAGATTCTGGCTATGAACAACCAACAACGGAGACAAAATACTATACTCCTGTTGAAGGTGGAACTCCAATCACTATTGCAGAAACAGGGATGTATC
>Ga0209628_10000339_pt1 | contig 28247 bp, 36 predicted proteins | sample TergutCu122P4_FD_187285 | JGI IMG/M metagenome (GOLD analysis project Ga0209628, IMG submission 187285) | Cubitermes ugandensis P4 segment gut microbial communities from Kakamega Forest, Kenya - Cu122 P4 (SPAdes) (version 2) | ecosystem: Host-associated > Arthropoda: Insects > Digestive system...
AAGACGAGTATGCGATGGCGGCGAGTTATCATTGATGAAAGGGGGGAGTGATATGTCAGACAGGAAAAGGCTAATAGAGATTGCAAAAAAAACAGGCAGATTATTAGCGGTTGAAGAAGACTTAACGTTTTCAGAATACGAGGCATTACTTGCTATAATGAATGAAACATTGCCGAATCAATATAACTTGCTTAAAGACAGGGGAAAACTCTCACTTATCTTCGGATCAGAAGAAAAAGAGAGTGCAGCTGCTGCAACAGCCACACTCTAGCACATAACTAACCGTTCAAAAATTCCAAGCTAAATTCTTTTGGTATTATGAATCCATCATCATCATTTTTTTCTGCTAAGTACTCTGAGATTGTTTTTAACGCCGAAAACAAGTCATTATCAATAGCGATTTTACATATCGGGCATTTAAATTCGTCTATGTCTAAAAGACTGCCGGAATAAACGGTTGTATCCGTTTGGCATTTACTGCATCCAATTTTATACTTCAAGTTTTTCACCTCCTTCAATTCTGATTATAACATGAAAACAGTTGAAAAACAACATTATCCGAAAAACCGGATAAAAAAGAGTGCAACTGCAGGAACAGTTACACTCTTAAAAGAAAATGTGAAAGCCGACAAATTTCCGAAAATGTAAGCTTTACAATTATGATTGTATCACAAACTTTTAAAAAAATCAAGCAGCAAATCAAAAAAAAGAAAGGCGGATGCCTGTGATCGACCGCGAATATATACTAAGACGTTTCAAAAAAGTAAAATCCAAAGGCGACGGCAAATATCAGGCATGCTGTCCGGCCCATGACGACAGTACCGAAAGCCTGTCCCTAACCTTTAATGACGACAGGGTTCTGGTCAATTGTTTTGCTGGCTGCGAATTTCAAAGCGTGTTAGCGGCGGCGGGGCTTGAAGCGAAGGATCTTTTCAGGGACAGCCAGAGGAATTGCGGCCAATATATAAAGGCTCCGGAAAAGCCCGAACCGCCGGCCGATCCGCCGCGGCAGAAAGACAGTGACGTAAAGTATAAATACATCTGCACTTATTACTACACCGACGAGGACGGCCGCTGCCTTTTCGCTAAAGAGCGTCTGGAACGAATTGTAACCGGAAAAGACGGCAAACCCAAAAAAGAAAAAATAACGCCGCAGTATGCCTGTTATCCGGACGGCAAGGCTATGTTTGAAACTGACAAAACCGGAAAAACTGTGCTAAGCGACCGCGGCAGACCTAAACGCAAAGGACTAAACGGTGTCAGGCGCGTCGTTTATAACCTTAATAAAATAAAAAACGAGACGTATGTAATATTCGTAGAGGGCGAAAAGGACGTGCATACACTCGGAAGTCTGGGATATCCGGCAACAACCGTCGGAGGCGCCGGAACTCCTTGGACAGATGATTACGGCAAGCAGCTCAAGGGAAAGACGGTGTATTTTTTCCCGGATAACGATCCCGAAGGATATAACTTCGTTGAAATTTACGGAAAGGAGCTGAGAAAACACGGATGCCGGGTTCTTTATCTTGACTGGAAACGGTTTGACAGGGAATTCTACAAAAACCGTTTAAAAGGAGATATTACCGACTATCTGAATGAAAAAAAATCAAATCCGACAGAAACGGTCTACCGCGCTTTAGGCGTCTGTACGCTGCAATTCGAAAATTCATATAAAAATAAGGTTGTGTATGACAGCCTCGAATGGGACAGCGCCATCCCGCTGAAAGTTATTAAGGCTTGGAAGTTCCCGGTTAACTCTTTGCCGCCGAAACTTAAAAATTACATAGCCGCTATGTCTGATTTTTACGCTTGCGAACCGCAGATGCCGTTCGGATTCCTTATCGGTATACTGGGAGCGGCTCTGCAAAGCAGATACAGGGTTGAAATCAACAACGGATATTGCAATGAACTTGTAATACAAAGTATAGTTTGCAATCTGGCAGGAGCCCGCAAAGGCGCGGTTATGAGCAAAATGATGAAACCGGTCTATCAGTGGGAAAAGGAACGGCGCGACGAGTCGATGAAAGAAGTCGCGGAAAAGAAAGTACAAAGGGCCGAGCTGCAAAAACAAATAGACGTATTTAGCAAGTCAGGAAAACCCATTGATGAAGGGAACAGAGCCAAATACACAGAACTTGTTGAATTGATGGAAAAATTCGAGCCTGTGTATCCGTTCCGGCTTGTATATGAAGATATAACGCCTGAAGCAATGCAGCTTTGTCTTGCCCGTCAGAAAGGTAAAGCTTTTCTCGCATTCCCGGAGGGCGGCGATTTTTTTTTACGGCTCAAAGGCGGTGTATATAATTCCGGAACTGATATGGCAAGCATAATACTTAACGGATATAACGGCGAGCCTCTTAACGTTACCAGAAAAGGAAAAGAAGGTGAAGGGGTTTCAATATTTGTACCTCATACTTATGTTTCGCTTGCAGTTGCTGTTCAAAATTATTTTGTAGAGGAATTTATGTCTAACAGCAGAAACCACCAGCGCGGATTTGTTTCAAGGATGCTTTTTTCACTTTGTATACAGCGCATTTTTTCGGAAATAGACGGTATACTTGATGATGAAACAGTAAAATATTACGAAGACGCATTAACCCGGTGTTTTGACGGCCCTGGAGGTACCTGCAGGTTTTCGGGAGAAGCGCAGTCAATACGCAAGGCCTACTATAATTCAATTAACGAAAAAATGAAAGTCTCGTCAGAAGACGAAAACGCGTTTTTGACGAGAGCCAAGGACTCCATGAGCCGTATAGCTGCGATACTTGAACTTTGGGAACGTGTCGGAGAAAATGACGAGATCTGCACTGATTATCAGATATCAGTTGATAATGTAAAAAGAGCCATTGACATACAAAACTATTACATAAGAACTTTTGAAATTATTATGAAACAAAGCCAAAAAGAAATTATATCCGCACAGGCTATGGCTAGATGGTTTGTTAAAACTGAAACAAGAACTATCGCGTTGAATACATTGTACAAAACTTTCGAGGATAAACTTTACAAAAACGCTGCCGAAAGAGATAAAATCCTTGAAGTTCTGGAAAACAATTACTACATTTATGTAGAAAAGCCCGAAAAGAAAACTCGCGGCCGGCCGACGACGTATATACACGTAAATCCGGAGTTGTTTGAAAATCCGTCGCTTCTGGGCGCCGGAAATGATAAGGAATGATTTTATGCAGGATAAAACAAAAGGCTTCCAGCCCCCGCCCGGAGTAAGGGAATCTGACTGGGTGCGTGACTGGGCAAGCTACAATTTTTTTCACTTTAACCAGTTATCCCCGTGGAACCCTAAACTTATGAAAAGGAGGGCTGAAAATGGAAGCGATAAGAACGGAACCGGCGGTTCGCGAGTATCATCCGAAGCTGAAGGCGGAGGACCGCGAACGGATCAGCGCGGAGATCTCGGAGGAATTCCTGAATATACTCAGGGAACATTTTAAACGTAAGGGTGAGCCCGTTGACAGGTATATATGTAAGACAAAGTGTTGACCGCAAAGAGAGCGTAAGTATTGAGGCACAAATTGAATTCTGCAAAAACGAGCTGCGCGGCGATACTTTCAGAATCTACGACGACCGCGGATTCAGCGGAAAGAACACAAACCGTCCGGCGTTTAAAAAGCTGATGGAGGACGTGGAAAAAGGCGCAGTTTCTCGTATAATTGTGTATCGGCTTGACAGGTTCAGCCGAAATATCGCGGATTTTGCGGGAACTTATGATATAATCAGCCGGCACGGTGTAGAGCTCGTAAGCTATACGGAACGCTTCGACACGTCTTCGGCTATCGGAAAGGCTATGCTTGCCATTGTTATGGTTTTTGCGCAAATGGAACGTGAAACAATAGTTGAACGCGTGAAAGATAACTATTACAAGCGCGGTGAACTCGGCTTGTTTGTCGGCGGACCGTTTCATTACGGATTTGAAAAGGAAGCGGTCACTCATAACGGAATGAAAACGAAACGCCTTACGGAAATCCCGGCGGAAGCTAAAAACGTCCGGCAAATGTACGAAAAATACGCTTCAGGTATATCTAAACCGGATATACTGGAGTGGTTCAGCAAGGTTTCCAGCACCAATAAAACCGTAATGTTTATCGGGCAGATTCTAAGGAATCCGATATATGTAAAATCAAATTTAGCGGTAATAAACTACCTTGAAAACAGAGGAGCGAAACAGGTCAACGCCGACGGTCGGCGCGACGGTGCAGGGATATTCATTTACGGAATCCAAAAGCGCACGTCGGTTTTGTATCAGGATTTAACCGGAGGGCTGCTGCAAATTGCCATCCATGACGGATTTATCCCGGCGGAACTTTGGCTTAAGGTTCAAAAACGGTTTGACAGCGAATATTCGCCGCGCAACCTCGGAAAAGGTAAAAGAAGCTGGGTAGTTGGGCTAGCCGTCTGCGCATACTGCAAGCTTCATGTTTACACAGCAAATAAATACGGATGGTTAAGCTGCGGAGGACGCAAGAAAAAGCTGTGCAAACTGCGCAAACCGTTCCCAAAAATGAGCACGGTTGAGGAACAGGTTGAAAAATCACTGCTTGAGTTTATGAAAGATTTTCCGTTTAAGCTGAATATTACGAAAAAAGAGAACGAAAGCAGAATACAGGCGCTTGAAGCTGAAATATCGGCTATAGGCCGTCAGATTGACATGATAGTTGAAACTATCGTTTGTACGGAATCCGGGCTTAAGGCGTCGGCTATGCAAAAGTTCAAACAGAAGCTTGAGGCCCTGACCGACAAGAGCGCCGAGCTTGAGCGGGAAGTATACGATTTGCGTCAGGCCGGGGACAATACGTACGATTCTGACATTAAACTTGCCGAATATGTCAGTAACTGGCAAAATTTCAGCATGGAAGAAAAAAACCGAATCGCTAAGATTTTTATAAAACAGGTCGTTCTTCGCGACGGTGAGATTGAAATTAAATTTATAATTTAGGAGTGGTGAACCGCATGATTATTTACGTCTGTTCCGCATACAGCGGAATCCCGGGATTAAACGACAACCGGGAGGAAAATATAAAGGCTGCGGAGGATATCTGCCGGTTTATTATGAAAAAAGGTTATACACCGTTTGCCCCGCACCTGCTTTATACGCGCTTCACCGACGACGACCGTCCCGATCAGCGCAAGGCCGGAATCAGATGCGGTCTTGAAATGCTTTCCAGATGCGATGAGATGTGGGTGTGCGGTAAAAAATTCAGCGAAGGAATGATCATGGAAATCAACGCGGCCAGACGGTTCGGAATAAATATAAGGTATTTCATGAACCGTCTGCCTGAGGTTTTAGAGGAATGTTTAGAATTATAGGAGTGGATTGTAATGGGATTTATTGCCGGGATTCTGTTGGGAGGAGCTATCGGATTTTTTACAGCGGTAATGATTTTTGCGGAAAGGGGCAGAAAAGATTATGATTAAAAATAATAATTTTCAGTCAGATAATGAAAATTCTGACGTGGATTTAACAAGTGCAAAATTGAAAGCGGCGGTAAAAACGCTTGAGGTAAAAAGGTATACCTATCACGGCGGAGAGGTCTGGATGCCTCCGGTTGGAGAACCGCCGAAAAGTTTTTGCAGTATGTGTCACGCGCCGAAAAAAGAGGATCCAACCCCGCTAAAACTTGCTGATTTTAAGGAGATGGACGGGATGCCTGTTTACTGTATCATAAATGATATTAGTCGCTCTAATTTTAATAAATGGTATTTGATAAATTATAAGTATGAATATTGTATTGACAACGAAGGCACTCATTTATCGTTTGGCAGTTACGGCAGTCAACATTGGTCTGGGTGGCTTGCCTATAGATGGCAGCCGGAGATTGTTACAAGTGAAAGTGAGGATATAAATGTCAAATGAAGATTTTATTTATCAAGTTAAAGACTTAAAATGCGGTACTTTAAGGCGTCATTTTTTCGATAGAAAACTGGAAATAGGCGAAAAAGTATCCTACTATACGTACATAAACGGCAGGGAGCGCATAGTTAACGCTGTAGTTGTAAGGCATTTGACGCCGGAGGAAAATATCAAACTTGCGGAAAAACAGTACAGATGTAAACTGGAGTGATGTTTAATGACAGAATTTATAAATAATAATGTAGTATTAAGTATTATCACACAGGGAGGTTTTATGTGCAAGTTTTGCAACGATAAAAACAGGTTTGACTATTTAAATGTTGGCATTTGTTTAAGCGATGAAAATATACTAAGAATATTTGATAATACAGATGTAAATATTGACGTTCCTATGCCGTTGAGTTATAAAATTAATTACTGTCAGTTTTGCGGGGAGTTTTTGAAAGGGTCCTGATTATGGAAAAATTTAAATGTAAAGTCGCCGTAGTTAGTGAATACATAATTGAAATTAATGATGATAATCTGGGGCAGGAATTCCTAGACAACTTCAAGAAATATTTTGCGGATTTTGACTTTTGGGAGCAACACGCTGTATACATAGCAGAACGCAAGGCGCTAGGTGATGATTTTATTGAGGGTTATGGTACTTCTTTAGTTAACGGTAAAAAGCCTATGTTTTGTGATGAAAAGTCATTAAATCTGGATATAAATGTAAATGTGATTTATGAAAATGTGGTCGATGTTGAATGCGTGGATGTATAGCGTTTGTTTGTTTTCTTTAAAATTATCTGCAAGGCGATAATTTTAAAGAAAACAGTATATATATGTATTAAGCAAGACACAGCATTGACGCATAAAAAATACCCGTCCGGAAGCAACCGTACGGGTATTTTACTGATATTAAAAATTCTTAATAATAAGCTCTTTGTACTTTTCCGCGCCGGAAGTTTGCAGCAAGTTGTTGCATCTGGAAACTTCAATAATATTGAATTCAGAGTAAAGATTACGTACAAATTCACAATCATTGTAACTTAGCACAAACTTACCCTTAATTCCGCCGAGGATTTCTCGCAGCCGTTCGTGATCGGCGCGTGTGAACATTACGTCATAGTAATCCTCAGCCCCAAAGTACGGCGGATCACAGTAAAACAGCGCGTCGGGACGGTCATATACTTTTATCAAATTGTCATACGGCTTGTTTTCAATTACCACATTTTTGAACCGTTCGCGGAACTTTTCCATTTTATCTTTAACGCCGTCCATGTTGCGCGGAGTGCAGCAGAACGTCCGCTCATCGGCTCCGAAGCTGTACTTGATTCTGACCAGGAACCGTGCGGCTCTTTGGATATCCGTCAATCCCGCGCTTTTAAGCTGGCTGATCACATCAAAGAACAGTTCGCGGGAACATAGGGAATACAGGCCCTCAAGTTCCCGAAAGAGCTCCGGCAGATGGAATTTTACAACCCGGAAAAGGTTTACAAGTTCGCCGTCAAGGTCGTTGTACACCTCTGTTTTAGCGTGTTTTTCGGCTCCCAAAATAACCCAGGCCGCACCGCCGAATACTTCGGCGTACCTGCCCGGATTCGCAGGAAATTCGGAAATAATCCTGCCCCGTAGCAATTTCTTTCCGCCCATTCTTGCAATAAATGAATCTGTTGATATTTTTTTATTCATAGTACCTCCAAAACAACTCCGCAGTTATAAAACTGCGGAGTTTCGCGTTATTTTACTAAATTCTGCGCTGATTTAACTGTACTTCATCAATTACAGCCGCAGCTATTGTCTGTGATCTTTGTGCCTCAAGTACCAGCCGCTCCTCAACCGAATACGTCTGTTCTATCGCATTTAAGGCCTTTTCAAGCCTGTACTGCTCAAATTTGCGGGCGAGTTCGTCGGCGGTCTTTTCCGGCTCTACAACCTCTAAATTTTCATCGAAAACTATAACTCCGTCAACAATTTTATGCCTGCGTCCGGCATATTCGTTAAATCTGTCGAATTCATCGGGATAAATCCGGACCTTTTCGCCGTCCCCGGACGAACTGTATCCGCAGATTCTGCCGTCGCTGTTGTACTTAGGTATTAATTCGTAATATTCTTTATTCAACTGTATAACCTCACATCTATACCGCGACAGATTTTGTGATTTTGTACCACGGATTCCACGCATACGGCGACGAAGTGGCGGTAGTTCGCTCATAAACATCTCCGGCGGTATTTATAACACTTAATATTTGTTTAAATACATTAGCACTATAGCTTTCAACTCTTATTGTTGAATTAGCTGTTATTCCTGATGGCGGAAGACCACCGATTGTTTGTAATACAACATAACTAATTGAATAAAAACAGGTAGTTCTTACATCATTAAGTGTTGTATAACTGGATGGCAGTACCGTCGCAGATAACGCCAAAGTCTGAATATTTGCGTTGCTAAATCCTGCCCTGATATCCAAGTGAGCTGTACCGGACGTATTATGATTATACAATACATTTGCAAGGTGCTGTTCACTTACACCGTTTTCAACCGGAACCGTCACCGGCCTTGACGGCATAAAATACAGTATGTTCCTTACGATTGCTGACAGCGGAGTTGTACCTATGTCAATGCTTGTGGTTACAATATCACCGATTTTTACCGGAATAGGCTCGCTCAAGTCTGTATAATCGCCCGTTGAAACATTGCCCCCAAATGTCCGTATATAGTAATACTCGCCGTTTATTTTCGGTGCATAAGTTCTGTATGCACTGGTTGGGTGAAGTATTTCTACTTCGCGCTGTATAAACCCGTCACGGTCGGCAGTCCACGACTGGGACAGCGTATTCGGAGTTGACAGGACAACCTCTTTTTTTGACAGATCCGGTATCGAACTGCCTTCCGATGAGCCTCCACTGCCGCCGCTCCCGCTGACCGGGAGCGTGTCAACTACCGTGCCGTCCGGCAGAAGAAATTTCGCCGCCATCGGGGAACGCAGAACATACTCGGCGGCCCGGTCCGTATCAGGAGGCAGGACGCCGGTTCCGGAGGCGGTTGTTACCGAGCCGTCCGGATTCAGAAATTTATCTGCTAAAGGTGACATAGTTTCATACTGCATAATTTTACTCCAATAATATCAGATCCCGGGTATTTATCGGCGTTTTTATCGCGAGCGCCGGATTTTCCGGGCTTTTGTTTATCACTGCGCGGTCGCCGTTTACAGACTCTGCAATCCAGTTTATGCCGAATACGAACGCTGACAGAATCGCCCCGTTATACGCCTTTGCTCCGGATTTTATCCTCACAGTGCAGCCGGGCCTGATTCCCGGAGAATCATCCGGTTTTTCTTCCTGTTCGGACTCATCCGGCGCATTTTCGGAATGCTCAAGGTAACCGTTGAACCCTTTTTCTTTGATGATTGCGGGGAAATCAATATAAGCATAATTTATGTCAAGTGACTTGGGAAGATTCGGGAAAGTCCCGTTTGTGCTGGATTTCTGCCATATTCCGTATTTTCCTGTATATGTACACTTGCTGCCCCACTGGGCGGTCCAAACGGTGTACCGTTTCAGAATATCCCTGGAATAAACCCTCCGCGACCAGTCGAGATTTGTATAAATTCCGGCAAAATATCCGTGAGACTCAAGTGCGGAAAGAAACGCCTCGGCTTTTTCGTTTGCCTGCCCGGAGCGTACCTCTTCCTCAAGATCGTAATATAAAGGGAATTCAAACCGTTTGCCCTTTATTACTTCAATAAACGCCGCGGCTTCGCAGTGCGCGTCTTTTACCGTTTCGGCGTATGAGAACCAATAGGCTCCGGCAGGTATGCCAAGCCGTTTGCATTCCGAGTAATTGCGCTCGAACTGCAAGTCTTTCTGCGCGGATGAGCTTCCGTATCCGGCCCTCAGTATGGCGAACTGTACCCCGTCGAGCTTCGCTTTTTCCCAGTTAAACGCTCCCTGATGCGCTGAAACGTCAATCCCTTTAAAAAGGCACTCCATCAATTTTATCCTCCCCGTTCCCGTTATCTACAGTAATTTTCGCACCCGGCAAGCCTTTAGCCATGATGAATGTTTCCCCGGTCCCGTCATCGCTTGCGTTTTTGGAGTCCGCAAGTCCCTCCCCGATAACATAACCGATAACCGTCGCCCCAGCCATAATTACAGAGACGGCCTCGGTAACGCTCCGCTGATCGGCTCCGTAGGCAGTAAGAAGCAGCGCGGCGAACCCGCAAATACTAACCCATAACTTACGGCTGGTAAGTTTTCTTTTCCAGTCAGGCATCAAATTCACCTCCCCCCGAACAGTATTCTTTTTTCCAGTCCGCAAATATCTGCACTACATAAGAATTACCGCCCATATTTATGTATTTGTCGTATTCCAGGCAGATAAGACGCGTATTAGTCGGGCTGTGCTGTATAAGGTTCAGAATCTCCAGACGCTTTATAGAAAGGCTGTTGTCCTTAAGCAGTTTTATCGCTTTAGCGCCGCTGATTACAGGATTCCTAAGCTTTAAAAGCATACCGAGCGCGTTCCCGATAAGTACAATACCTCCGGCAGCCGCCAAAATAATTTCCCAGTTCATTCTAAACCTCCAGTACAGTTGAATTTATCGGAATTCCCCAAAGTATCGGATCCGTAAGCGTCAGCTGGTAGTCTATCTGCAGAACCTCGCCCGACGTTTTTGTTATCGGATTTGAGGACAAATCAAGGCTTGAGCCTACAATCCCGTCATACTTGTCAAGTATTCGTATTTGCGAAGTGTTTTGAATATCTGTAATATTTCCGGGTTCGTTTACTGCGGTTTTCGGTTCAAAGCAAGTAAACGCCCGGTAATCGTCCAAAACAAAATACGGATACGCGTCGAACAGCGGATACTTTCCTATTGCGGTTTTGCCGTATCTGTCCATTCCGGCGACTTTTGATATGTTTGACAGTAACGCTCCGTTATTTGTAAGGAACTGTGAAAGCGGCGTACTGAACCGGTTATTAAAATAAAGCTTGTCACCGGCTGAATCGACGTAAATCTGCCTTACAGGAATATCGGTTCCGGGATCCAGATTCTGAGTTGTGTATCCGGTAAGAGTTCCGGTATTAAGGCTTGACAGCGGCACAGTCATAAGTATCAGGCCTGGCTTATTGTTTTCACGGTAAACATTTATCAGCGAATACATATTAGTGCTGTCCCGCCATGAGGAAATAGCCGTTATAATGTTCTGCGTTGAAATATAATTGAAACTTACACTCTGCTTTGCATTTGATGTAAAAATATAATTAAGCTGACTGATTCCGTTTCTTTTGTATACAAACACATACGAACCGTCGTTTAGCTGTACGGGCTCATGAGCCATTAACCCGGAAAAATCCGTTTCCGTATCGTTAAACGTATAGACGTCCTTTGATGGAACCGCGGAGTTACTGCCGTAATTGACGCCGGACGCGTTAAACTTCTGGACGGTCAGTATGCGTACTCCTCCCGAGGGCGCGTCAAGCCTAGATGCGGTAAACTGTTTTGTTTCCGGATTTTGGTTAACCGTGCAGTAACTGCTGTCTATTGAAACCGTGCTGTTAATAAACGTCTGCAGAAATTTTTTAGCGTTTTGCAGCCATATATACGAATTCTGGTATACATAGTTCTGGCTGCCGCACATAAGAATTTTATTAAACTTGCCGTTTGCCTTGTCAGCGTCAAAAAACGCCCTCTTTCGGAGTATTTTAACAAGATTTACCTGGAAATTATCTACGTGTTGGAACAGGCCCTGATACGGATTCGCTGTAGTGGTATTGCCTGTTACGAACCCGGTTACATATTCGGTTTCAATAAGCGATTCCTGTTCCGCTGAATACGGAAACGGCGAGTTGATGAGCTGCATTGTGCTAAACAGCGCGGCGTCGTGTATATTCCCGTATCTTGTATAATCTGTTACATAATTATCCGGAGTACCGCTGTTGAAACTGTTTATAAACCAGTTAGGAACAGGTAAATTAAACTGCATCTGGGATACCGCCCGGAAAAAATTAGGCTTGCCTTTAAAGTGTCCGGAAATGGTGTTCGCGCTGTTAATTACCCGTTTAGGCTTTGCGTTCCTTGAATCTGATTCCGCATAATAATCTTTGCGGTCAAATAGCTTTATACTGTATTCACCTATCATTGAAAACCTCCGTATTCATCCGTTCCGGAATAAGGTGCAAACGCGCTGTAAAAATTTCCGGTATCATTGAAATCTTTATGCTCAGTCAAATAACCCGTGTCTGAATATGATTCGGAGCCGTAATACGGCGTAATTGCCCCGTAAAATCCGCCTTTATCCTGATACGAGCCGACAACGTAATCATATACTTTAATCGGGGAAAACTGTCCGTTCCAGTAGCCGAAAATCCATAAAACCGAGTCGGCAGATAACGCGACCGACGTTCCGGGAGTGTACTTTTTAAACGTAATATCGCCTGTAACTGAATTGTTCAAAGCGTAAAATACAGTCATATCCGGATAATTATCCGCCGGGTAAAGCCTGAACGATTCGGCTAAAAAATACACTCCGGATTCAAGGCTTGAGTACGGCGTATCAAGGTATTTTGTACATGATGTAAATGCGCCTGAAGCTTTAAGCGCCATTAAAGGAGCTTTGGGTACGGTCAGCGCAAGTTTAACCGATAAATCCATACTGCACCGCCCTATGAGTTAAGATAATCGGACGGCACGCCGGGAATTACGTTTAAATTCCCGAACCAGTCGCGGATCGGAATCTCTGTGCCGTTGCTGTCAAAAGTAAAATCAAAATAATAAACATAGTTTCCTTCCATACCGATTGTAGTTTCATAACCGTTAATAAAACGGTAAGCGCCTTCAGGTACATCCGGATCAGTTACCGGCACTCCTTCGGCAACGGAAACCGGGACCTTGCTTCCTTCCCGCGAGATAATCATACGCGGTATGACTTGTGCGGCAACAGTATTGCCGTCCTCATCGGTAAGCAATGCGTCGAGTATGAGCGTATGTCCTCCAATTATCCTTAAATCCTGAAGTCTGGTCATAATACTATACCCTCCAATACCGAGAGACGGTTTTCAATATCTTCAAGCACGGCCGTCAGTGCTGTTATGCCGTATAAAACGTTATCGCTTGATATACTGTCGGTTTTTTTCAGATATTCGGAAAGAACCGACGACAGGGCGTCTTCTGATACAAGACCGTTTAACTGTTCCGTTCTGACCATATCCGCGGTTGCCTCGTCAACAATATTCAACGCCGTTTGCGTCGCTCTGCTGTATGTTTGTTCGGCAACTGTAAATAGATCAAGATTGTTCTGCCGGGCCATTCTTACCGCTTCCGCCGCTATTTCTGTAGCTGTCTGCGTCTTTTTTCCGATTTCAATAGCAGCGATATGCGGAGCGTTAATGTCCAGCGACTTTTTTATTATGCGTACATTCTCGTTAATACCCATAACTTCATGAACCAGCCGATAACTGTTATAAACCTCAAAACTTTGGCCGTCAGCGCCTATTACTGATAAATCTATGACGGTATTTGTAATGCTTCTGGTTACCGTGCTGTGCTGTTCCAGATATTTTTTGCCCTCGTACAGAAGTTTACCGGGATCGGATTCATCCTCAATAATCAGTACGTCAGATATTATTCCGTATAAATCAATCGCTTCGGTGTTGTCAATATACGGCAATCCTACGTTAACGCTTGATATATCAACCCTAACCTGCGAAAATTCGTCGATTTTAGCCCCGTATACAAACAGCCTGGTAATTGTGGCAGTCGAGTCGTTGAACGCCTCAAGGCTGTTTAAATTACGCCCCAGTTTGATTTTGGTACCGGTTACCGTTTCTCCGAAGCCTTCGGTTGTATAGTCAAAATAAAGCATACCGGATTCTTCACGGACTCTGTATTCCCCTCCGAATCTGTCGGTAATATATTTCAACACATCGTATGAATTGCCGTACTGTACAGTGAAACTGTTTGACGTCGGTTTATCATTTATAATTACGCCCGGATATATTTTCTTGAAATCCTCAGTCAGAGCGTTGTGCGTTTCAAGAAACTTAGCTATAAACTGCGCGAATGTAAATTCAGGATCCTGCGTAGTCCAGTATGTCTGAATTGTATCATGAAGATATCCCAGCGAACCTTCACAGGCAACCTTTTTGCTTATAATTCCTCCGGTTTCCATTCCGCCCTGCACTTTAAGCACGTAACCGCTGAATACGGTCTCGGTTCCTTTATAAACGTTTACTCTGGACTGCCTTTCTAATATCATGTTATAGCAAGGATGGCCAATCAATACCGTGAACGTAAACGATCCTATGCTGTTGACCGCCTGTGTTACAGACGCGCCCAAAAGTCGGCGAATTGAATTTGTATTTACCTCGTTTAGTATATACTCACCGTCAAAGTTAATAAGCTTTACAGTAAACATTAAATCACCGCCTCAAGTCCTGAATCCGGGTTATTCGGAATACGCAGCGGATCAGCCGTAAAGACGGCGGTTATGCGGCAGATCCCTGTATTATAAGTTGCGGATGTATCCGAACATTCGGCAAAATAGTGATATTCCGGCGTCAAGTCGTCTACTAGCCGTTTTTTACCGTAACCGCTCTTAAGCCAGGCTATAAACCTGTTTTTCCGGTATTCCATTCTGAGTTTATTGTGTTCTTCAAAGGAAAACTCAAAATTAAGCGTCCGCTCTCCGTATACCTTACCCCCGTAAATATATGAAATATCATGCACAATATTGCTGAACGGCACCTGAACCTTTACTTTTATTTCATTTGGAATCCCGATATTTCGGGCCGTCATTGACATACCGAAATCGCGCCGGGAATGCTTGCTGTCAAGTATAATCCCGAATCTTCCCATCCTAATCCCTCACCTTCATAGCCTGCAGCGTTCCCATAGCGCCGTCCATTTCCGGCGCCAGATAGCCTGCCAGAGTATTTCCGTCAAGATAAATATTCTTTTTCATGTTCGGGACTATTTTATCTGAAATAAGCGATATAATTATTGAGTTCTGCTGTATCAGCTTTTGTAAATCCGAATTATCGGCGCCCTGATAACCGCCGAATCCCGGCGGCGGAACTGCCGGAACGCTCATCGCGTCCACAGCGCCTCTTATCCCTGAAATATTCGCGTTAATTTTAGCCGCAGCTCCGGTATCCAGCGAGTTCTTAAAAGCCTGAGCCGCGTTGTTTATTCCTGACAAGTCGAAACTTACAATCTGTACCGATTCAATTTTAAGGGCGTCGCTGATATCGGCGGCGGCGTCTTTTAATCCGGTCATATCGGTTTTAATCTGCGGATTAATGTCGAAATCCGTCGGCAGAGCCTTCTGCATATCGTCTTTAACGGATTTCATATCGTTTAGGAATCCCTGCCCCAGGCCCTGTGACAGGTATTTTCCTATTTCAGCAAAGACGGTAGACGGTGAGTGTATGCCGAAAATCCCTTTAATTCCGCTTACAAGTCCGCCGAACATATCCTTTATGCCGTCCCACATCTTTGTAAACATTTTCTTGATTCCGTCCCAAAGACCAAGGATAAGATCTTCTCCGGCCTTTGCAAGTTTGGGAACGAGTTTGATAACGGCGGTTACAAGGTTTTCAACAATTTCCGGTATTGCTTTTACAACAGTTTCAATTATCTTAGGCAGGTTAGTTACAAGCGATACAAGCAGGTCAACTCCGGCGTCAATGATCTTAGGTATACTATTCGTTAAAGCATTTGTTATGCCTGTTAATATCTTTGGAATTGCCTCCACAATCGCATCAATTATTTTGGGAAGGTTTTCGACAAGCGAAGTTAGAAGGTCAACGCCCGCTTGCACTAACTTTGGAATAGAATCCGTAAGCGCGTCAAGAACGCTTGTAATTATTAACGGAAGCGCTTCAAGAATTTTGTCAATAATTTCCGGAAGCGCATTTATCAGCGCTACAAACAGGTCAATACCCGCCTCAATCAACAGCGGAAGGGCTTCAATAACTGCCTCAATTATGCTGTCAATAATTATGGGGATTGCGTCAACAATGACGGGAATTATTTCCGGCAAAGCTTCTACAAGGGACGTAATCAGGCTGATTCCCGCCTTTACAATTACCGGGATATTTTCCTTCAGCACCGAGACCAGGTTATTGATTATCGCCGGAATTAACGGAACAATTCCCTTGATAATATCCGGCAAAGCTTCCACAATGGACGTAAACAGTTTTATCCCGGCTTCTACAATCTGGGGAATTGCTTTGTTTAAGAATGTTGTGATGCTTGTGATTATTTGCGGAAGAGCCTCAATAATAGTTGGGATTGCATCAAGCAGCCCGTCGGCAAGCCCCGTAATCAGGTCTAGCGCCGCAGTTAAAATTAACGGAAGGCTGTCAAGAAGCCCTTGCGCTAATTGTATTACAGCTTCCACCGCTACCGGAATTAGTGTCGGGATCATATCCTTAAGCCCGTTCACAAGCGCGGTTATTATGTCCGCTGCCGCTCCTGTAAGAAGCGGCAGAGCCGATAAAAGGCCGGAAATAACCAACGGCACGGCGTCCATAATTGCTGTTACGATTTGCGGGAGCAGCTCTTTAATTGTTCCGATTACCGAAGGCAGCGCGTCTCCGATTGCCTTCGCGATCCCCGGAAGAGCCTGTGACAGTCCCGCAGCGAGCGCGGATAACATATTCCCGGCCTGTTCAACAATTTGCGGCACGGTTGATGTTATGGCGTTTGTGATACCGTCAACGGCGGACTTCATTTTTTCCCTGCCGCCCTCTGCGCCGTTGGCAAAGTCAAGTATGGCGGAAAGTCCGTCGCCGAAAGCCGGGATCATACTGCTTGCTATCTGGAGCTTCATTCCGGCAATGGTGTCCTTGATTTTTCCCATAGCCCCGCCGAATTTTGACGACGCGGCAAGCTGCTCGTCTGACATAACAAGGCCGAGACTGTGAGCGCGTTTCCGGAGCTCGTCGGTTTCCGCAGATGTTTTGTTTAACAGTGGCTGCAGTTCCATTCCGGCCTTGCCGAAAAGCTTCATAGCCGCAGCTGAACGGTCGGCCCCGGCAGGCATATTCTGCAGGGCGCGTATTGTCATATTCAGGGCGTCTTCCGGTGATTTCCCCTTGATTTCATCAAAGCTTATGCCCACTGCCGCGAAGGCTTTTGAAGCCGAACTTCCGTCTTCAGTGAGCCCGCCTAAAGTTTTTTGCAGGGATTTCATCCCGGCGCCCATAACGTCTATGCTTGTGCCGGATTTTTTAAGTATAAAGTCCCATTCCTGGAAACCCTGTTTTGACAGTCCCAGTTTTTGCGAAGTATTGTTAATTTCACGGCCGGCAGCGGCGGCGTCCTCGGCCATTTTGTACATACCTACGCCGACCGAAGCCGCTGCGGCTCCGACTGCCGTGACGGTCGCGCCGATCGCCGCGCCGACTCCCTTTAAAACGTCCGCGATTCCGGCAAACCGTCCCTTTGTATCGTCTGCGTCTTTTCCGGTTTTTTTCAGAGATTCGCCCAGTTTTTCAGTTTCATTTGCGGCTGCGGTTTCTTCTTTGCTCAGACTGTCCGCCGCGTCGGCCGTATCCTTCAGCTCGCCCTTTGATTTATGCAGCGCGTCATAAAGTTTGTTTGCTATGGCGTTGCCAAACGCTTTAACGGTATTTTCGCCTGTTACCGTGTCTTTTATAAACGTTCCGATTCCAGCCGCCGTGTCCTTAATTCCGGATCCCAGCGATTTTGCGGCTGATACAGCGTTCCCTCCGATTTCCTTTCCCAGCCCCGATACGGCGTCCTTTGCGTTTCCGGCGCCGTTTACAAGGTTTTCCTTAAGAAGCGAACTGATATCCTTAATGCTGGCGTTCCCAGCTTTCGACTCTTTCCCGAACTGGTTTAAAGACTTTGTAAGATTATCTCCGGACTTTGCCGCCGAATCGGTTTCCTTTGCGTTTTCGGATAGAAGTTTTGAATTTGCGGCGATTTCCTTTTCAGTGCCAATCAGATCAGCCTTAGCCAGATTAAGCGCGGCACGCCATTTCATTGTACGGCTGTCGTTTTCACCGTACGCTTCCGCAGACTGCTGCAGGGTACTGTCTAAAAGTTCAACCTTATTCCGCTGCTCCTCGGCTACGGAGTTAAGCGCTTTATTACGGGCGGTCAGAGCGGCGACCGACGTGTCGCTTTTATCAAACTGAGCCGACACAAGCTTCATTTCCGATCCCAGCAGTTTAAGGTTTGAATTAATATCCTTAAGCGCGTCCTTAAAAGGCTTTTCACCGTCAATACCTATCCGGAACCCGAAATCATTTCCGCCGATAATAAACACCCCCCCTAAATGCCGAATATGTCTCCCAGCGAAACCTCCCTGTACGGTTTTTCTATGCCCAAAAACTGCCTGTGACACGTTATCTTATCAATAAGCAAACCGAAAGGAGTCAGCCAAACGTCATCCTCAGTTATTCCGAGATGGCACGTTCCGAAATAAATAAGGCGGATAAAAAACTCTGAGTCGCTTATCCGCCCTAAGCGTTTTTTGAATTTTCAGCGTCTTCAGACTTAACCTCACGTTCTGTACCCTTATTGAAACTTCCGAGTATTCCATCCTGAAGACATTTCATATAAAAGTTGAGCGGAAGCGTATCTGACATTATCTGAAGCTGTTCTAAACTGAGCAATTCGCGTCTGTATGCCGAATTTCGTTTATTATGATGGAGTGACGCCTGGTTTTCAAGTATAACGAAAATTTCTTCCAATTTTTCTAAAGCTTTAGAACTGTCATCAGTTCTGAACGCGTCGGCTATTTTATCAAGTCCGCCGAATTTTTCCGAAATTATTTTAAGCGCGGCTGTTGTAAAAAGCAGTTCATATTCAACACCGTCAAAATCCACTTTTACTATATAATTTTTAACCATATATTCCTCCTATTCGGTAATCCCGGCCAGACCGTTAAGCCACGCCACCGCTTCGGATTCGGTTTCGAACCTGTTTAAATCAAGCAGCTCACCTGTTCTGTTATAAATAGCTTTGCCCGCGATTGAAGGCGTTTTAAAGCTGATGCTGTCGTTTTTGGTTTCAGACTCTATAACCGGATCCTTAAACCTTACTTTATAGAGCCAAACGGCAATGTACGAAACGCCTTCCCCGGTAGTTGCCTCGCCGTAAAATCCGTGCCCGACATAAGGCGCGATATCGGTATTTTTATACTTAAGAAGGCTTCCTGTCAGCGTATGCCCCAGCAGAAACGCGCGTACGGTCTGTTTTAGATCCGAAGTTCCTATTGTAATACTCGCGCCCGTTACTTTTGTTATGTACGCTTCAAGTTCGTCTTCCGAAAAGAGGCTGCCCTCCGCACTCTCAACCGTCACATTCGCGGATATGGATCTGCCGATTACCGTTCCGCCGGTATACGCGTCCTCGGCGGCTGATTCGTCAAGTTTGGCCGCGACCATATATTTAAGCCCGGTATATGCCATAATTATTCCTCCGTAAACATATATATTTTTTGCACATCTATTACGTAATGGTAATATTTAGCGTTTTCTGTTTCTCCCTCATAACCTAAATACAATCTGTCTATTATGTAAAACTTGTTATTCAACAGCCATGAAGTTATTTTGCTGACGGTACTCTTGTAATTTTCCCGGGTATACAGTGATATTCTAACATCCGGAATCTCAAATTCCGGTTTCCCCTCAGAATAAAGCGCCAGACCGTCGCTCATCGGTGTAAGTACTGCATAAGTTTCAGGCGCTTTTAAAGGAAACCTGTCTGTAAAACACGGAATTCCGAACGAATTAAAATATCCTGAAAGTTCATTTAAAATACTCACACCTTTTTCATCTCCTCTTTGTAAACAGCAGCCATTGCCTGTTGAACCTGACGTTCGCAGTTTCTTTTTCCGGCTCTTAAAAAGGGCCTGGGTTTCTGGCTTTTGTCCCTGCGCCCGTATTCAAGAAGATATGCGACTTTGGCGTTTACTCCGTCGCCGGGATTCTGTCCGCCGCGCGGTTCGGAAAACCCGATCTTTACGTTATACCCGTCTTTGCCGGGCCTCGGCGGAGTTGCGCCGATTGACCGGACAAGTTCGCCTGTCGCCTTAGAATCCTCAGCCTTTCCAACGACTCTTTCAAGTTCGCTTTTTACTGAGGCTGCCGCTATAGGCCCGCCCGCGTCCAGCATCTTTGTTATAATCTCTTCGGTCCGGTCTCCGAGTTCCTGCAGTTTTAATATTAAATCGTCAGGTATATAAAGATCAAGCTTCGCCATATTAAAGCTCCAGTTCAAGTCTGAGCAGCGCTATGCGTCTTTTTAAGTTCTTATCGCTGTTCATTAAGCTTCTGGCCTCAATTTCAGTCATAGGATTTGCCGGTATACCAACCGCCGAAACGTCGAAAACCTTTCCGATCCGTTTAACAGTGCGTGATTTTTCTTCGCGGCCCCATTCAAGAACCTCAAAACAGAAAGACATTTGCGTGACAAGCCCGTTTCGGATTTCCCTGTAAAGCTCTTCGGCGGCGTCCGACATGGATAAATCAGCCTCTACATAAAGCCCTTTTTCGTCAATTGAGAGTTTAAGCGATCCGTTCTTAGTCCTTGCCAGCGGTTTTCCCTCATGGTCATACAGCAAAATTACGTCAGACAGGTCTGCTCCGTCAAATGCGTTCCGGCTTACCTGTTCCTTAAACTCGGTACCGTCTGAAAACTTATACAGCGTATAAGGTTGGTCAAATGTAGTTGCGTACCCTCTTACTGTTTTTGACTCCGCTTTTTCCGCGTCACGTATTTCAAACGTCCGTTTCTCCTTCTCCAGATCCGCCGCCTCCTTTCAATTCACCCATAGGACCGTATTCCAGGCGTATGTACCGTTTATCCCCGCCGTCCACAGGCGGAAGGTCAAGGATTTCCCGGGCTTCGTTTACGCTGAAAAATCCGTGGTCGAACCCCTTTACAGCAATATCAAACAGCGCTTTAGTTCCGCCGTACCGCATTTTCCCGGCGGTAAACGTGATTTTATTGCCCAGGGATTTTTCCCTTCTCGTAAATGTCATGTTAGTCATAACATTTGATAACTGAATCATAAACGGTTCAATTTTTCCTTCAAAGTATGCCAGCCACTGTGATTCTGTAAAATCATTTGTAACAATACTTTCCGATACTCCAAAGTACGCAAAAACATTCTTGCGTATCTGATCTGATATTTTAGGATCAATCTGGAACGGTTTAATATCAATCTGCCTCAGGTCCTCAAAACGGTTGTCGCCTAAAATAAGGTCCTTAAGTTTTCCGCCTAAAAAATTAACTTTTGTAAAAAAATCCTGCTGTTCCATGAACTGTTCTTCCGGGTATTGAGACTTGAATTTACCGAAAAAATGAGGCGACGACGTATTCTTTATGCCGGTGACAATTCCCTGATTCTGCGCGTTTAAAACGTCTAAGACTGACTTCAGAGCCTCGTTCCCGCTGCCGAATATATCGCTGTTATACTGAAAATTCGTTAGAACTCCGACGCGTTCAAGTTCAATAGCGTAAGTTTTTCCGTCGTTCAGCGTATAGCGCAGGTACAGGCCTGTTTTAGTATCCACAACCTCGCTGAATGACGGACGTATAGGATAATATCCCGTTAGGAACCCTCCGGCGTCTTCAACCGGAAGGATAAACGCCGTATTGTTCACCAGAAACACCGTCGCTATACGGTAAATAAACTGCGTCAGGTCCTGCACGGGATTAGGCGTAAACTGCAGTATATTCTGCAAATCCGGCCGGGACGCGCCGTTTACCGTGACAGTAAACTTTGAACACGCCGACGCGAACGCGTGAACGCACGCACGAACTAACGATATCTCGTACAGATTTTCCGGCGTAGGCGAAAAAACCGAGTTGAATCCGTTTATCATCCTGTATCCGCCGACTGTGTCAGGGCGCTTTTTTGGCTTGAATATTTTGTCAAACAGGCTCACCGTTTACCCTCCCGACTGCCGTTACTTCTATAAACTGCTCCCTCCCGGGAATCTCTAAAATGCTGATTATTACGTATTCAGAGCCTTCAAATGAGATTTTAACGCTGTTGTCAACGGTAATATCCGGATCTTTTTCAAAGCGAAACATTACGGTTTTAATTATAAACCTGTCCTGAACATCCGAGGACTTATCTTCTTTAAAAGCGTAAATTTCAGCGGATTCAGCAGCTGAAATAACCGGGAAACCGTCAGAATCGCTTGAAACGGTACGCGTCAGTATTTTAATTTTGCAGTTCTTGACGCCGAGTTCAACACCGATGCAGACGAGTCTGTATTTATTGTTGTCAATAAGATCGGCGCGTTCGACTTTCCAAAGACTGCCGCGGAATTCTATCCATTTTTCCGAACCGTAATCGCCGAAAAATATTTCAAACTGAATACTGGGAACTTCTCCGACGCTTTTTGCTTTGTAATGCTCATACCACTTGACGCTTTTAACTTCGGCCGCCGCTTTTTTAAACACAGCCGGGACGTCTGGCAGGGGCTTTGAAATCAGGACGATTTTTGTATACATTACACCGTGCCGCCTCCGATCACAAGCCTAACCCGGATATCGCTGTACGCCGCGATCAGTCTTTCATAGTCGTTTCGTTCCCCGAAGTGAGCTTTTACAAAAACTTTAACGGCAAGTGAGTACAGCCCGCCTGATCCGGACGCAACTCCGGAACGCTTCAGATCGTCGTCGGCCGAGTTCATAAGTTCCAGCAGCACGCCGTCAAAGTCAGTTGAATCCGCGTCCATCAGCAGATATTCCTTGACAGATTTCAGATCAGGCATAATTTTACTCCTTATACTATTCCGCGATTAAAATGTATCTTAGATTTGCGAGGATATTTTTCGCAGTGCTAGGATGACGACGAAAGCGGGCTGTCGCCCGGTGAGGAGGAAGACGACGCAATGCGGAAAACAGACCGCAAAGATAAGTGCATTTTAATCGCGGAATAGTATTAAGCCGCGGCAGTTTTAATTACTACCAGCGAATTAACGTCAACAACTTTGCCGTCGGCGCTGACTATGGCTTTAAGCATGATATCGTCCGTTTCGTTGTCCTCATACCTTTTGATCGTATACTGATTGCTGATATTAAGCACATAGTCCTCCGGATTGAATATGAACGCAACAGGTGTGCCGGCGGCGGTGCTGCCGGTAAACGGAGTTATAATATCGCTTAGAATAACTTCGCGGCCTAAAATATATCTTGTAAACTTACCGTTCGCGTCTACTCCCTGACGCAGAATAGGCTGACCGGATGTATCTGTAATTCCCTGGAATGTAACAAACGTCTTTTTGCTCATAAACCACTTTGCGTTAGGCTCATAAGCCACCGGAAGCGCACCCTCCGCACTGAGCAGCGTAAAGTAAGTTACGCCTCCGGAAGGAATTGTAATCACCTGATCAGTGACGGGAGTTTCAGTCAGTATGCCTTTAGGTTCGCCTGTACCGCTGCCTTTGATAACTGATACTTCAAGAGCCTTTATAATGGCGTCGCTGATATTTTTTATAACCGTCTGCTCGAAGATTTCCAGCGACAGCGTATCCACCTCGAATGTTACTCCGACTTTGCATCTAAGCTTTTTGTACGTAAACTCAATATACGAAACAGGCTTATTCTGCGCAGGTGAGCCCTGACCTTCCGCAACCCATACAGCAACGGGTTTTACGGTTGACACGGGGATTTTCACGCCGCCCCTGTATGAAGTTTTGGTAACTGCGGACAGAACGGTTCCGTAACTTTCAAGCTTCTCAACTATTTTATTTACGATAAAAACAGGAATCAATACTGGGATATCGGTCGTAAACGTGACTTGATCAGCCCTGAATTCCGCTCCTATAGGTTTTCCGCGGGTTACATAATCCATGAATGCCTTGCGGTATTCCATTGTATCGTAAGGATTTGACGGTCCGCTTCCTCCGTCCTTACCGCCGCCGTCCGGGAAACTCTGACCGCCTCTTGACTGTGCCGGTTCAAGTCCGGCGGCGATTCTGTCAAGTGCGGATTTGCGTTTTTCGTTGGCCTCTACAAGCGTGCGAAGCTCTTCGTTGAGCGATTTTGTTTCTTTTTCATACTTTTCGATTTCCTCATCCGTTATTGACTCGCCTTTTGCTCTGATTTCCTCTTTAATCGCAAGTTTTCGCTGTTCGATTTCCTGAATTCTTCCCATGATAACCTCCGTTAATTTAATTTTTAATAATAAACTTTATTTCATCCCACATTTTCTGCCGCACCGCCAGAGCGTCTATTACCGACATAGCGCCGTCGATTCGGGCAGTCTGTGAAATTTTTACGGGCTTAAAGCGTCTGGAATCATAATCCGCCTTAAGTGCGACATTATGTATGTTCATCTCAAGCAGTCCGTTATTGCATAATTTCAGCTTTCCGTCTTTTAAGAGCGTTTCAAACTCCATAAGAACCGGATGCAAAATATATCCCTGCCAAACATCGTACATCAGGAATCCGTTTGATTTAAGTTCCTGCGCAAAATAATTAGCGCTGTTCCTGTCATATCCGATATACTTATAATACAGCGAATATTTGTCACGCAGTCCGCAGTACCACTTTGTTATGTCGGTATATTCAACGCAGTTTTTCCCGGAAATCATAACGTTGCCAAGCTCAAGCTGTTTGTCGAAGTGCGTAAATTCCCGGCGTATCGTTGCAAGCTTTGATTCCGGAATAAAAAACTTTACGAACGCGAAAATTATCCCCGCCTTTTCAATGAGCGTCGAAGCCGCCGTCAGATCCGTTGTCTGGGAAAGATCAACGCCGCCGAGACAGTGACATTTGCGGAAATCCTCAAGTTTTGCGTCGCACCGTGCAGACGTTACCGTTTCATAATCAAGCCATGCGGTTATTGGACTTTGTTTGATATTGCAAGTCTTTATTATAAATTCCTTTTTAGCCGGTTCGGAACCGTACGCCGTATTGATATCCTCGCGAATATTACGCGTCAGCACAGATACGCCCATGTTCGGGTTGGATTTTTTCAGCTCCTCCGGATCATCCCATTTTTCGGCGTCGTCAATTACATACATAAGCGGCAGGAACGACGATTCCCGGCTGTGTCCTTTCAGAACGGACGTCCCGCGCTTGACGAGCTCGTCGTAAATGCCGTCGTTGACGTATCCGGCGTGCGTTATGCTTATCAGCAGCGGCTCCCGGCGGGATACAAAAGATTTCTTGATAAGCTCGTACATCCGGAGCCCTTTTTCGCCTTCCCACGCGGCGATCTCATCGCAGATTATTAGGTTCGGGTCGGGACCGTCCAGACTTTCCGGAGTTGCCGGAAGCGATGCTATTACCGTATTGCTTTCCTCAATATAGATGTTTTTTGACGATATTTTCGCCTTTACTGAAAGCTCATCATCCTGCTTAATCATTGACGTAAACCTGTCAATTACGATATCGGCCTGATCCTTTTTAGTTGCAAGGCAATATATTTCATTTCCGTACTCACCGTCAAGGAACGCGATGTATGCTATGATCGCGGCGGCCAGCGTTGACTTGCCGTTTTTCTTGCCTATGATGATAAATACTTCGCGGTATACTCTAAGTCCGTTACGGTCAAGCAAGGCGAATATGCAGGACAGCGTCGCCTTCTGCCACAGCTCCAGCTTAATCAGGCCGTTGCTGCCTTTCGACAGGCGGCAGTAATTTTCTATAAAACGGACTGTTTTTTCGGCTCTTTTCACATCAAAAACGTACTCTCCCGAGGCGATTTTTGCGCAAATTATGCCGTAAATTTCACGTATATATTCTCCCGCGGCGATCTCTCCGCTTAGTATTTTACCGTAATACTCGTTAATATAATTACTTTTCATTTTTCAGTTCGTTTAGCAGTGATTTCTTTTTTGCCGGGGGCGCTTCGGCGACCAGCGTCTTTATCGCGGAGACGAGCTGTTTGCAGTACGCAGTGTAAATCTTTACATATTCCGACTGTTTTACGCCTTTTTGCTTCTCTCCGTTCTGATATTCCTCAAGATATCCGTTTTCATTGATGATTTTTTCCAATTCCCGGGCGCTCACGGAGAGGTACGCCACCGTTTGGATCAGCCCGCGCATGGTCTCAAACTTGTTACGTTCAAGGCACGAAAAGATCTCCTCAAGACGCTTCAGCTCCTTTTTGACCGCCCTTTCTTTGCCCAATCTGTCCGCTGCTACCGCCACACTACCCCCCCTATAAAAATTTCATGATTAAATTTTACCGCCCAGCACCCTCGGTTCCTGTTGACCGCCTAAAATTTCCCTCCTTGAGGGGGGGATATTGACGGTGTAATTTTAAGCAAGACTATTCAAATAAAAGTATTACATAATCGGGGGGCGCACTGCTAGTCAGGTTCATATTTTTCAAAATACTTTGCAATATAGTCAGCAGCCTTATACTTTTCCTTTACGTCCTTTGACTGCTGGAGTTTGTACAGACACTTTGACTTAGCCGTATCGATGAGGACGAACTCCGCGTCAGGGAATCTCTTTCGGAGCTCCTCGCGGTCTTTGCGTCTCGGAAGTCCGGCGATTATCCAGACCGCCGGCGCGTTGATCTGTCCCTCCCCGATACGGCTGAGGATACTGTCGCGTATCTTCATTATGTCACGGAAAAGATTGTCCGGTAAAAGCTCGGAAGGCAGCAGCGAAAAGGCTTTGAACAGCTCGTCGGTGCAGAGCACGAAGTCCGCAACGCCCTTGAGACCGCTGACGTATGAACGTTTCCCGGCGAACGGTGCGCCCCAGACGACCGCGATCCGCTGCTTAACCATGTCTCCGGACTCGTTCATATAGCATCCGTTCTGAAGCTTAAACGGCGGATTTGCGTACTTTTCAACCCTTGACTTCTCGTTACGGCTGTGACATTCTTTGCATACCCACTTAACATTATCATTGCCTAGCTTAATACTTTTATCGCTGAAGTTGTCAGGCGTCACCGGTTTGACGTGGTGGAGCTCCTGCCCGGCGACCTGACAGCAGACCTCGCACAGTCCGCCGTCGGCGAGGACGCGCCTGTCTATGTATTCCTGGCGGAAGTTCCGCCAGTCAGCGGACTTTAGGAATTTTTTGTATTCGGGGAACATTCGGCCTCCTCTCCGTATTTACCGTGCGGCGCCGGAAAGGAAAACGGCGCCGCACGGCATACAGACACAAAGGGAGTGCAGCCCTTAGACGCGCGCTCAGGCACGGCAATCGCCGCGTATCTGAGAACACGTCTAAGGGCTGCACTCCCTTTAACATTTTCATAAAATACTTTACCGTTATCATATCACATTCCGCCGCATTTGTCAATAGGTTTGACGCTTTTTATTTGCGCCGGAACGTAATCGATACAGTTATACGCACCCCCGCTGATATACCCTTCCGGGCCTTTTCCGCAATAAATAAAATAAATAAGAGTAATTTTATTCCCCGCCGATTTTTTTATTTATTGCGGAAATATAAAAGTATATTTTATCCTTATTTTTATTATTATGTATTAACGTTGGGTTGCGTTACACTGTATTTTTTATTTACGGGTTGTACGAAGGGTACCGCCTAGTTCTTAGGCGGTTGGGGTGTTTTTTTTCTTATACGTAAAAACTCAATGAAGTCCATAACTTGTTGTAATTGCCCAGCATCAAAGTCTTTAATTATATTCATTATTGGATCTGAATACTCGTTAGAATCAGACTTTTCTTTACTGAACTTATTGCCTTTACCTGTCCTTAACCATTCTTCGTTCACATTGAATTTTTCACAGATTAATGAAATAGTTTGATTGCTAGGATTCCTAATTCCTGATTCAATGTTTCCTATTGCATTGCCAGTAATTTTTATTCGGCGTGCAAATTCGGCTTTAGACAATTGCAGTTGCTCTCTTATTTCTTTTATTCTTTCATTCATAGTTACCACCTCTTTGTTTAATAATAACACACCTAGTGTGAAATGTCAATGAAAAAAATTTAAATAATTTTTAAAAAACACTTGACAAACTATTCTAAGTGTGTTATTATGAAATTACCCTAAGAACAGCGCACACAAAGAATGAAAAAGGAGTGGTAATTTATGATATACTTAAAAGAAATTGAACCCATTTTAAAAGAACTCGATTCAGACGACTATAATACTTTATATGGATTCACATTAGGATTAAAATTAAAATCACATCAACTAGCTAAACCGATAACGTCAAAGGCTTCTCCGCCGCACCCGCCGGAAGCCATATACCCTGACGACGTAGACTACACCCCGGAGGAATACGCAGAGGAGTATGAAGACGAGTATGCGATGGCGGCGAGTTATCATTGATGAAAGGTGGGAGTGATATGTCAGACAGGAAAAGGCTAATAGAGATTGCAAAAAAAACAGGCAGATTATTAGCGGTTGAAGAAGACTTAACGTTTTCAGAATACGAGGCATTACTTGCTATAATGAATGAAACA
>Ga0209628_10000340_pt1 | contig 28223 bp, 31 predicted proteins | sample TergutCu122P4_FD_187285 | JGI IMG/M metagenome (GOLD analysis project Ga0209628, IMG submission 187285) | Cubitermes ugandensis P4 segment gut microbial communities from Kakamega Forest, Kenya - Cu122 P4 (SPAdes) (version 2) | ecosystem: Host-associated > Arthropoda: Insects > Digestive system...
CCGCATCGTCGCCAAAGTGGACGAACTGATGGCAGTATGCGACCGACTGGAAGCGCAACTGCATGAACGCCAAACGCAGCACGCCATGCTTGCCCGCGCGGCGCTGACACGCTTTGCTGAAGCGCCGACACCCGCCAACCTCGAACTCCTGTTCCACGAATCCTTCGACATCACCCCCGCCGACCTGCGCAAATTCATTCTCACGCTTGCAGTTCAGGGAAGGCTCGTTCCGCAAGACCCGGAGGATGAAGAGGTCGAAAATTTATTGGTCGCAATCGAAAATCAGTATGTAAAGTTGCCCAATAAATCGGCTCGTAAGCAAGTCCCGCGTTTTCTATCAGATGAAATGTCACACGATGTTCCAAGTTCGTGGGTCTGGACGACACTTGGAGCGATTACGGATATTGGTACAGGTAGTACACCGTCAAGGTCAGAGGCTTCGTTCTGGACAAACGGAACGATTCCTTGGGTGACGAGTGGATCCACATCACAATCAGTCATTATCGAAGGAGATGAGTTTGTTACTCCAGAGGCCGTGAAATTCCATAGGCTACGGATATATCCACCGGGCACATTGTTAGTAGCTCTTTACGGCCAAGGAAAGACTCGCGGCCAAGTTTCTTCATTACAGATATCGGCAACGATAAATCAAGCGTGTGCTGCAATTTGCCCTTTGAATGGTATTCTGCCAATGCAGGATTATTTGAGGCTGTTGCTCGAGAAGCAATATGACGAGATGCGTACCTTGTCAGCCGGTGGGGCACAACCGAACTTGAATCTTCAGAAAATCAAAGACCTTTTTGTCCCGCTCCCACCCCTCGCCGAACAACGCCGCATCGTCGCCAAAGTGGATGAACTGATGACCCTCGTCGACGCGCTGGAATCGCAACTCGCCACCGCCCGCGAAAACGCCGCTACACTGCTCGCTGCCGCCGTGGCTGAATTGACCAATGGAACTGAATAGACATGGCTGATGATGCCCTTTCGCAAAATGAAGCCGATACCTTGCTTCGCATGGAAAAGGTGCCTGCGTCCTCAGACGCTTTCCAATTCCCTGACCTCGGCGGACGCATTGAAGTACCGTTGGTATCGCGCGACGAGCGAGAACATTTTTCTCTGGACATCCATCGAAAACGCATCGCCCTGACTACAAAATACCAAACCCGTGCCCGGAAGGTTGTTGTGCTGGCGCGCCTTGATTTTGGTGCGCCACATCGCAATCCGGATGGCAGTGAAGTGGGTGTTCCGCATTTGCATCTTTACCGCGAAGGCTACGGCCACAAGTGGGCAGTCGAGGTTCCGGCTGGCATCTTGAGCAATCCGTCTGACGCGTGGCAGGTATTACAAGACTTCATGCGCTACTGTGCCGTGGTTGAGCAACCCAATATCGTGCGGGGATTGTTCTCATGAGCACAACCAATGACCTGATCAACCGCTATTACGATTGGCTCAAGGCCAAGACCAACTGGCGAGAAATCAACGATTGGGTGGAAATCACCACGCCGTACCTGGATCGCCACAATGACTGCATTCAGATTTACCTGAAACGACAGGGCGGCGAATGGGTGCTGACCGATGACGGCTACACACTGGCCGACCTAGCACAGTCAGGATGCGAAATCGACACACCGCGCCGCAAGGCGCTGCTAGCTACTACGCTCAACGGTTTCGGTGTGCAGCAAAACTCTGAAGCCTTGGAGATCAAGGCGACTGAGGAGAGCTTTCCTCTGCGCAAACACAGCTTGCTACAGGCCATCCTTGCGGTTGACGACCTGTTTTATGTCGCACGAGCCAACGTAGAGAGCTTTTTCTTTGAGGATGTAGCGTTATGGCTGGACGCGGCCGACGTGCGCTACACCTCACGCGTAAATTTTGTCGGGCACAGTCATTACAACCACCAGTTCGATTTTGTGGTGCCGAAATCCAAACGTGCGCCGGAGCGAATTCTTCGCGTCATCAACAATCCGAACAAGGAGAGTGCCCAAAATGCCGCCTTTGCATGGGTGGACACTAGAGAAGTACGCCCTTCGGATTCACAGGCGTTCGCTATCCTGAATGATCGCGACCGACAGATCGGCGATGCCGTACATGACGCCCTGCGCAGCTACGAAATCACGCCGATTGCGTGGAGTAAGCGTGAGGAATTTAGGGAACGATTGGCCGCATGAGCGCAGTAGGGTGGGCTGAGCGAAACGATGCCCAACACTCGGATAAATCGTAAATCACAAGCGTTGGGGAACGCTCAAGCTCACCACTAGAGCGGTTTCGGTTCGAGTGGATACATGTCATTCTGCGCGTAGCGAAGCGAAGTCGCAGAATCCAGACGCTGCATGGATCCTGCGACTTCGCGCAGGATGACGTAATCACAGTATCTACACAGACTGTGCATAACTAAACGAAAACCGCACTAACCTACGGCATGCGAAGCCCGCAACCCCAACGCCCGCGATTGGTATATGCGCGAAGCCATCAGTCAGAACTGGAGTAGTCGCGCGCTGGATCACCAAACCGCCTTGTAACACACCCTTTCCTTCCCGGTTGGCGCATAGTAATATGGGTGCCCATATAGCAGGATAAGGGTGCCCATATGAAAACCACCATCGAACTGTCTGATACCTTGCTGGCACAGGCGCGCCGCTACGCGACCAGTCGTAACATGACCATGAAGGCGCTGATCGAGCAGGGTTTGCGCAAGGTCATGGCGGAAAAGCAGGAAGCGCCAAAGTTCAAATTGCGTGATGGCAGCTTTGACGGCGGCAGCGGCCTGACGCCTGAATTCCAGAACGCCACTTGGGAGCAAATCCGTGACGCGATCTACGAAGGGCGTGGTTGATGATTGCTCTGGATACCAATTTGCTGGTGTACGCGCATCGTGTGGACAACCGTTTTCATACCACCGCCGCCAAGCTGGTGAGCGGGTTGGCTGAAGGCAAGCCTATGTGGGCCATTCCCTGGCCCTGCCTGCATGAGTTCTACAACATCGTTACTCATCCACGCATTCATGCCGTTCCAACGCCGATTGATATTGCACTGAACCAGATCGAGGCCTGGCTTGAGTCTCCCGGGCTGCTCCTGCTTTCGGAAACCGCCGAGTACTGGCCGGTTCTGTGCGAACTGCTCGCCAAGGGCAAGGTAGAAGGCCCGATGGTGCACGACGCCCGCATCGCGGCGCTATGCCTCACCCACGGCGTGCGCGAACTGTGGAGCGCGGATCGTGATTTCAGCCGCTTCCCCACGCTGCGCGTGCGCAATCCGCTGATTGAACAGTGACCGAAAACCTCAAGCTCTGCCGCTGATCCGCGATGGTAAACGCGCATCCGGATATCTCGAAAATCCCGGAGGCCGCTTTTTGGCAGGTTTTCCCTGGCGACCGGCTACTTCGTCTCCTGCCAATTTGGACGGCTTGCCGCGACGAGCGCTGCCCAGTCGTCGGGTGGGTTGCCCCGGCCCAGCATCTTCTCAAACACGGCATAAGGATCGGATTTGCTGCCCGATGAGCGTAACGTTTGCTCGTCATTGACCCAGGCGAACACAATGACTTTCGCCCTGGAGTCGTAGCGGAAGAATAGACGGAAGCGCCGCCCGATCTTTGCTCGCCGCCAGTGCCTGTAGGCTGGCCCCATGGTGTTGCCCTGGCGGAATTCATCACGCGAAGGATCGCTCGGCACAACTTCCATGATCAGTTGGCTCAGGGCGCGAAAGAGTTTGACGTTGGCATTGCTGTCGGATGCTTGCGGCGCTTTATGCTCGGCGCGTTGTGCGGCAGCCCACAGTTTGCGCAGTTGGTCGATTACTCCTTCATGAAAGAGCAGCGTCCAGCCATGCCTTTGCATCAGAGCGCCACTTCACCTTCGATATCTTCATCGAGGTTCTCTGCATGGCTCGCGTTTGCCAACATGGCCTGTACAAGATCTTCCGGCAGTGACTGAACATGTCGGCCTGCCCGGATATCGGTCTCCAATAGTGCAAGGAAGGCGCCGATCACCGGGTCTTCGTGTTCGGCATCGGCGCGGGTCACGATGACTTGCCCCTCACGTAGATCAAAAGCCACCTTTGCGCCTGTATCCACGTCAAGTATCTGCCGGATGGATTTGGGCAGCGTAATCTGACCCTTGGAGGTCAATGTTGCGGTTTCATGGATGCGGGACATGAAAGGCACTCCTCTTTTTGATACTTAAATCGTAAGGATATTTTCTTACTTGTCAACCAGGTTGCGCGTGTGGCAGCGGACTTCTCGATACATATCCGCAGGGAGATGCCTCAAAGAATCGGAAAAAGAACAAAAACCATGACATCCCACACCGCGTGCGAGATCAGCACCGGCGTCAGGTTGCGCGGTTTGAGCCTCATGTACATGAGGCCCCAGAACGCGCCGCAGACCAGGGCGGCCATCAGCAGCATGAAGTTGAACGACCAGATGTGCGCGAGGGCGTAAATGAGCGTCGTGATGATGAAACCCTTCCATGCGCCCATTTCATCCATCGCTTTGCGCTGAATGAAACCTTGCCAGAAGATGGTTTCCGCAGGGCCGATGATGAACAGCAGCGCCAGCGCAATCAACCCGTGGTCGCTTCCATCGCGTAAGCCGTAGATGTTGTGAACCTGAGGGCGGGCAAAATCGAAGAAGAGGTTGGAGAAGAAATTTCCGAGATAGAAAATTCCCCACAGCAGAACGGCGGAAAGAAGCCCTACCCAGACAGCGCGGATGTCGACCGAAAATTGCGCTTTCCAGTCCTTGCCCAGGGCAAAACTCATGGCCAGCAACACGCTGGCCGAGAACAGCATGGATACCCAGAAATTCAGATGAGGCGCCGTCCACGGCGAAAACATGACGAACCACAGGCCGACGGCAACGGCGATGGGAGGCGACAGGGAAGAAGGAAATCCGGGAATGAGCGGAAATTTCATAACCAGGCCGAAATGAAGATCAACCCGGAGAAAATGATGCTGAAAGTGAGTTGTAACTGAGCCGTTTTTACATCGAGATCAATGATATTGGCCGGTTGATCAATGGAGGCTGTTTCCATGATCCGACAATTGTTGATTGCAATGGGAAGCGTGAGCAAAACACTCAGTGTGATCCAGTGCAGGATACCAATGCTTACCAAAGCAATCAGCAATAGATAGGCAGTATAAATCAATGCCTTGTACTCAAAAATGGAACCCTTGACACCAATCAGCATTGCTAAGGTTTTAATGTTTGCGCGCCGATCGTGTGCAATGTCGCGCGTATTGTTGGCGTGGAGAATGTCGACGGTAATACAACTCAACGGCAGGCTGAGAGCAACGATTCTCCAGTCCAGCGAAGAGGTCATTACATAGAACGTCCCCAAGGTAATCAGTGGGCCATAAACGATGAAAATCAGAAAATCGCCCAGGGCATGATATTTGAACCGGTAATAGAAAACGGCAGCAGCAGTGCCGAATATTCCGATGTATAAAAGAGGCATTCCTGTTTTTGAAAACAGAAACAAACCCAATAAAATACCGATGGATAAAAACGATAATCCATAGTATAAAATTGTTTTTGGGTGAAATACTTTTTCGACAAGCAAGCGGCTCGATCCATAGGTGTCTTCACGATCGACTTCCCACTTGTAATCGAAATAATCGCTGATCAGATTGCCGGTGGCTTGAAATATCAGTGCGCCGATAATGGATAAAATGCCAAACCACCAGTTAACCGTGATGGAATCCTGCCGACTCAGGAAAAAAACATAGATGCAGGTGACCAGCGCAGGCATGCTCGAGGCCGGAAAAGACCAGGGGCGGGCCGCGATAACCCAGTCTTTCAGTGTTGGCGTGCGTTTCATCTTGTCCGTTCCAATGGTTTACGTACTAATCATAACCCATTGTGGACATCCATGACTGCTGAATTCGTCACTACGCGCTTATGCTCGACCCATGTTCATAACCAGGCTGAGGCAAAAAACAGTCCGCATAAAATGCTGCTGAAGGCCAGTTGAAATTTGCACGACCTCAGATCGAGATTGCAAATATTGACGGGTTGACCGTCGGAAGCGGTGTCCATGATCCGGCAATTTTTTATTGCAAATGGAAGCGTGAGCAGTGCCAACGACGTGATCCAGTGCATCATGCCGGTAATTACCAGCGCGATGACCAGCAGGTAGGTCGCGTACATGAACGCCTTGTATTCGAGAATGGCGCCTTTGAAGCCGATCAGCGTGGGAACGGTTGTGATGCCGGCGCGCCGGTCGGTCGGAATGTCACGCGTGTTGTTGGCGTGGATGGTCGTGACGCTGATAGAGGTCAACGGCAAGGTGAGCGCAACGACTTTCCAGTCCAGCGTACAGGTCATCGCATAGAAAGTGCCCAGACTAATCAGCGGGCCATATGTGACGAGGCTCACGATTTCGCCCATGGCGCGGTATTTGAATTCGGAATAGAAGGCGGTGAAAATGAAGGCGAGTATTCCAATATATAATATCGGCATTCCCGTTTGTGAAAATATTATCAAGCCTATCAAAACGCCAATCAATAGAAGCGATGAGGCATAATAAAAAATCGTCTCTGGACGAAATACCTTTTTGACCAGAAGGGGCGACCCATAGGTGTCTTCGCGGTCGATTCCTCGCGTGTAATCAGCGTAGTCACTCAGCATGTTACAACTGGCTTGAAGTATCGCCACGGCGATGATCGACAGAATACCGAAGAGCCAGTTGACCGGGATTGGATTTTGCCGGTACAGGAGAAAAACGTAGATAAAGGTGAGCACCGCCGTCATGCTTGGCATCGAGAAGGTCCAGGGGCGGGGCGCGCTGATCCAGTCTTTCAATGTCCTTTCGTGTTCCATGTTGGGTCAGCCTCCCTCCGATTGATTGGCTCATTCCAGGCGCCATGGGCGTCTGATCCCACTGTGGCGTAGTCTTGACACTATCTCTAATGTAAAACGCTCTGATAATCAAGGGGACATATCAAGCTCTTGCAAAAGTGCTGCTGCAAAGCACAAAAAAACACGGTCGGGACAATGCCCGACCGTGTTCAGAACACCGGATAAAGCGCTCAGTAAGTAAGATTGTATATGGCGCTGGCAATCAGGCCGCTTCCAATGGCGATCATCAGGATGTCGTTACCCACGCGCACATAGCGGTGATTCTGGGGCGGCGGCGCCAGTCTGTATTGCGTGTACTGTGGCGCTGAAACTTCCTGATAGACGACCGTGCGCGGCAATGGACGTCCTACTTGCCAGGAGCGCCCGCCGTGCTGAGAACTGTACGCGGGCGGCGGCGCGTAATACCGCGGAGGAGGCGCGCGGTGAACCTGACGAGGCGGCGGCGCGGAATACCGCGGCGGCGGCGCGTTGTGAGCCTGACGAGGCGGTGGCGCGTTGTAAGTCTGACGGGGCGGAGGCGCGGACTGCTGCCTGGGAGGAGGCGCGCTGCGCTGGGCGCGGGAACCATAACCGTCGTTGTGGTGGCCATGAGCCAGGGCCGAACCGCTGGAAAGAAGGCCGACGATCAGCAGGGTGGTCAATGAACCGATGCGATGTTTCATGATAATGCTCCTGGTTGTGTGTTCTACGCGAATCGTCCGCGAGGCGCGGGGTTCAGGTATGTGGTGACGATAACACTCCTGCCTGGCGGTATTTTGTCATGATGTAGTCGAAATGTAAGCGTTTGTAGATGCGTGAATATGCCCCGGACTCTTCGCCATGTTGGAAACCATGAACCGGAGCCGGTTTTCTGCGATCCTTGCATCCTGTTAGGATCAAGCCTTGGCAGAACTTTTTCCCTGACCTGATTGGAAGCGCCATGTCTATTGATGATGCACACGAGGCTTTCTTCTCGCCCGTGCCGCGCGGGCTGGAAGAGTTGCTCGTGGAGGAATTGCGCGCGCTCGGCGCGGATGATCCACGGCCCGTACAAGGCGGGGGCGGAGTCGAGTGGCGTGGCGATTGGCCCGCATGCTGGCGCGTCAATCTCGAAAGCCGACTTGCTACCCGTGTGCTGTGGCGCGTGGGCAATGGGCGTTATCGCGGCGAAGAGGACATTTACAGACTCGCACGCAGGCTGACCTGGGCGAAATGGTTTACGCCGGATCAAACCATCCGGGTTTTCGTGACGGCCCGTCAGTCGCCGTTGAAGAGCCTGGAATTCGTCACCCTGCGGATCAAGGATGCCGTGTGCGATCACTTCCGCGCCATGCATGGCAGTCGTCCCAGTGTCGACACCGCGCACCCGTCGGTGCGCATTCACGTCTTTCTGGATCGTGAAACGGCGGCGCTCTATCTCGATACCTCTGGCGAGGCGCTCTACAAGCGCGGTTTCAAACCAGGCACGGTGGAAGCGCCACTCAAGGAAAACCTCGCCGCCGGTATCCTGCGGCTATCCGGCTGGCGGGCGGACGAGGATGAGCCGCTGATTGATCCCATGTGCGGCAGCGGAACCTTTCTCATTGAAGCGGCACAGATTGCGCTCGATATTGCGCCCGGTCTGGGGCGAGGGTTTGGATTCGAGCATTTGTTGAGCTTCGATGCCCCGGCGTGGGCGGCCATTCGCAAGGCAGCCGAAGCGCGCAAACGTCCGGTGCGCGCTTTGCCCATTCATGGTTCGGATATTGCGGGCAGCCAATTGCGGCGCGCCCGCGAAAACCTTGCCGCTGCCGGGCTGGAGTCCTGCGTCACGCTTTTGAAGGCCGATTTGCTGGAAGTTCAGCCGCCTGCGACAGGCGGGGTCATGGTGACGAATCCGCCTTATGGCGTGCGACTGGGCGAGGCAGAAGAGCTTGCTGCCTTTTATCCCCGTCTCGGTGATGCGCTCAAGCAACGTTGGGCGGGCTGGCGCTGCTACTTTCTCTCCTCCGACATGAATCTGCCCCGCGCCATCGGCCTCAAGGCCAGCCGCCGCACGCCGTTGTTCAACGGCGCGCTGGAATGCCGTCTGTTTGAATACAAAATGGTTGCCGGCAGCCACCGCACGCCGGGCCGGTAAGCTACGCTATGCCGAGATTACGGACGTTGTCGGTGAATGCGGCGGGATCGCTGTGTTTGCTGTTGAGCTTGATTTGCAGACGCAGATCGTTCACCGAGTCCGCATTGCGCAGGGCATCTTCGAAAGTGATCAGATCGGCTTCATAAAGATCGAACAGCGCCTGATCGAAGGTCTGCATGCCGTCTTCGCGCGAGCGTTTCATCACTTCCCGGATTTCCGGGATATTGCCCTTGAAGATCAGATCGGAGATGAGCGGGGAGTTGAGCATGATTTCGATCGCAGGAACCCGGCCCTTGCTGTTCTTGATCGGGAGCAGCCGTTGCGAAATCATGGCCCGGATATTGAGCGAGAGATCCATCAACAACTGTGTGCGGCGTTGTTCGGGGAAGAAGTTGACGATGCGGTCGATCGCCTGATTGGTGCTGTTGGCGTGCAGCGTCGCCAGGGCCATGTGGCCGGTTTCGGCGAAGGCAATCGCGTAATCCATCGTTTCGCGGTCGCGAATTTCCCCCATGAGAATGACATCCGGCGCCTGACGCAGGGTGTTTTTCAACGCCACTTCCCAGGAATCGGTGTCGATGCCGACTTCGCGCTGCTCGATGACGCAGTTTTTATGTGCATGGATGTATTCGATCGGGTCTTCGATGGTGATGATGTGGCCGTGGGTGTTTTCGTTGCGGTAATCGACCATTGCCGCCAGCGAGGTGGTTTTGCCGGTTCCGGTTCCGCCGACGAAGATCACCAGCCCGCGTTTGGATAGGGCGATGTCTTTCAGGATCGGGGGCAGGCGCAATTCTTCCAGGGTGGGAATCTTGTGCGAGATTGTCCGCAAAACGAGTCCGACTCGTCCCTGCTGCACGAAGGCGTTGGCGCGGAAACGCCCGATGCCTGCGGGCGAAATAGCGAAATTGCATTCCTTGGTGGCTTCAAATTCGGCGGCCTGACGGTCGTTCATGACCGCCCTGGTCAGTTCCATCGTGTGTGCCGGGGAGAGTGACTGGTTCGATTGCGGCACGACTCGTCCATCAATCTTGATCGCGGGAGGAAAACCAGCGGTAATCAAAAGGTCGGAGCCGTTTTTTTGCAGCATCAAACGCAGCAGGTCGTGCATGAATTTGAGTGATTGATCCCGTTTCATATTTTTTCCTCTGCTCTGCCGTTGTTTCCGCCGCTGCCAAAGCGGTTTTGGTAGCCCTCAAACGAGGAAACTGTCCCTGTTTTGCGCATACGTCCGGGCTTCGGGCGCGGAGACGATGTTGCGCCGCACGAGATCCATCAGGCATTGATCGAGCGTCTGCATGCCGTGGTTCTGTCCGGTCTGGATCGAGGAGTACATCTGAGCCACCTTGTTTTCGCGGATCAGGTTACGGATCGCCGGAGTGCCGATCATGATTTCGTGTGCCGCAACCCGTCTCGATTCATCCTTGGCCTTGACCAGAACTTGCGAGATGACTGCGCGCAGGGATTCCGAGAGCATCGAGCGCACCATTTCCTTTTCCGCTGCCGGGAATACGTCGACGATACGGTCGATGGTTTTGGAAGCCGAGGAGGTATGCAGCGTACCGAACACCAGGTGTCCGGTTTCCGCCGCCGTCAGCGCCAGACGGATGGTTTCCAGATCGCGCAGTTCCCCTACCAGAATCACGTCCGGGTCTTCGCGCAGGGCGGAGCGCAAGGCATTAGTAAATGAGAGCGTGTCACGAAACACCTCGCGCTGGTTGATCAGGCAGCGCTTGGGGACGTGGATGAATTCGATCGGGTCTTCGACGGTGAGGATGTGTGCATAGGAATTTTCATTGATATGGTCGATCATCGCTGCCAGCGTTGTCGATTTGCCTGAACCCGTCGGGCCGGTGACAAGGACGATGCCGCGCGGTTGATCCACGATGTCCTTGAAAATCTTCGGAAAACCGAGCGATTCCAGCGACAGTATCCTGGACGGAATCGTCCGAAATACTGCTGCTGCGCCACGTTCCTGATTGAACGCATTGACCCGGAAGCGCGCGAGATTGGGAATGGAGAAAGCGAAATCGCATTCCAGAAATTCCTCAAATTGCTTGCGCTGGCGGTCATTCATGATGTCATAGGCCAGCGCGTGCACTTCCTTGTGCTCGAGCGGTGGGAGATTGATTTTGCGCACGTCCCCGTTGACGCGGATCATGGGTGGCAGGCCGGCGGAAAGATGCAAATCGGAAGCCTGATTTTTGACGGAAAAGGCAAGCAGTTCGGTAATGTCCATGATATGCGGAAAGTCATGGCTGAATAGGGATGTCAGCGCGGGCATCGGAAAGACAGCGGTTATACTACTGCCGTCTCATTAAACGAAAAGCCAAAAATTCGGCGATATGTCACCGATAGCCGCCGCCCTTCGCGCCACGCGCGCGCGTATCGCCGCCGCTGCCAGGGACGCCGGACGTAATCCGGCTTCGATCCACCTGTTGGCGGTGAGTAAAACCTTTCCTGCTTCGGACGTGCGCGCCGCGCTCGAAGCCGGGCAGTGCGCCTTTGGCGAAAACTACGCGAACGAGGCAGCCGAAAAGGCCGCATCGCTGGCCGGATCGGGGCTGGAATGGCATTTCATCGGCCCTTTGCAGGGCAACAAGACCCGAATCGTGGCCGGGTGTTGCGATTGGGTGCACAGCATCGACCGACTGAAAATTGCCGAGCGCCTGTCCATGCAGCGCGATACCGACCGCCCCCCGTTGCAGGTTTGCCTGCAAGTCAACGTCAGTGGCGAAGCGAGCAAGAGCGGCGTGCCGCCCGATGAAGTCTCACAGTTGGCGCATGCCGTAGCCGTCTTGCCGCAGTTGTGTTTGCGTGGTTTGATGTGCATTCCGGAGCCGAGTGAAGATCAGTCCCTGCTGCGCCGCCGTTTTGCGCTGTTGCGGCAATTGAGCGAACAACTGCGGGCGGAGGGGCTTCTACTCGATACCTTGTCGATGGGTATGTCGCATGACCTCGAAGCGGCCATTGCCGAGGGCGCAACCATTGTGCGGGTCGGTACGGCCATTTTTGGGGAGCGGGAAAAAACGGGCAAAACAGGAGAATTGATTTCACGATGAAAATCACATTCCTTGGCGGAGGCAACATGGCCTCTGCCCTGATCGGAGGCATGCGCGAGCGTGGTTTTGGAAACGCCGACATCACCGTCATCGAGCCGGACGCATCCGCCCGCGAACGGCTGCAAGCGCTCGGGGGCGTCACTGTACTGGCAGCGCCAGATGCCAGCGGTTTCGACAGCGACGTTCTGGTGCTGGCCGTCAAACCCCAACAGATGAAGGCTGCGCTGGCTCCTTTTGCGGGCAAGTTGCAGAAAACGCTCGTCATCAGCGTCGCCGCCGGATTGCGTCTGGCCGATATCGGGCGCTGGCTTGGAAAGGCGGGCGAGCCCCCTCCCCGACTGGTGCGTTGCATGCCCAATACTCCGGCGCTGGTTGGCGCGGGCGTCACCGGGATGTTTGCCGTGCCTGGAGTCGATGCTGGCGGACGTGAGATTGCCGAGCGCATTCTTGCCGCCGTCGGCAGCGTCGTGTGGGTGGACGATGAAGCTCTGCTCGATGCGGTCACCGGCATCTCTGGCAGCGGTCCGGCCTACGTTTTTCATTTCATCGAAGCGCTGGAAACGGCCGGGTTGGCGCAGGGGGTCGATGCGACGAGCGCCCGCCGCCTGGCCATCGACACCGTGCTTGGCGCAGCCAGGCTGGCGGAAGCATCAAAAGAATCTCCCTCCGCGCTACGCGAGAAAGTCACCTCGAAGGGCGGAACGACCGCTGCTGCGCTTGCACATCTTGCGGCGTCCGGCTGGCATGATGCCCTGATCGGCGCGGTGGAAGCGGCCAGCGCGCGAAGTCGTGAATTGGGCGAACAATTCGGGCAAGATTGAAGGATTTACCCGGAAACTCGAGGACGAAACAACATGCTTGCACAAATCGTGCTTCTCATCGCCGGTACTGTATTCGGCTTCATCACACTGGTGCTGCTGGCCCGGTTTTTCATGCAATGGGGGCGGGTATCGTTCCGCAACCCGATCGGGCACTTCGTCATCACCGTCACCGACTGGATCGTCATGCCGACGCGCCGTGTCATTCCCGGCTTGTTCGGGCTGGACATGGCGAGCCTGCTGTTGGCCTGGATCGCGCAGATGCTCTATGCCCTGATCGAAATCGGCCTGGGTTTACCGGTGAGCACACTGCTTGCCGTTCCGCTCCTGGGTCTCATCGACCTTGTGCGCATGGCGACCTACCTCATTTTTGGCGTCGTCCTCGTGTCGGTGGTGCTGTCCTGGGTCGGGGCGCGCACCCCGGCAGCCTACGTGTTCGATGAACTGGCGCGCCCCTTCCTTGCGCCGTTCCGGCGGCTGATACCGCCTCTCGGCGGTATCGACCTGTCACCGTTGGTTCTGTTGCTGATATTGCAGATCGTGCTGCTCGTCATTGCGCGCCTGCGGATCAGTCTGCTGGTGTTACCCCTCTTTTGATCGCATCAGCAATATGGACGACTGGCTGACCGAAGCCGGAGACGGCGGCCTGATCCTGAGCCTGCATGTTCAGCCGGGCGCGAAACGTACCGGCTTTGCGGGTTTTTACGGCAAGGCCGTCAAACTCCGGTTGTCTGCGCCGCCCGTCGACGGCAAGGCCAATGCCGCCCTGTGCGCGTTTCTGGCCGAGATCTGCGGCGCGCCGAAATCCGATGTTCAACTTCTGAGCGGAGAGACCTCGCGCACCAAGCGGGTACGCATCGCCCCTGCGCCGGATCGCCTGTCCCGCCTGCGCGCGGCACTGGCAGTGTGACAAAAGTGTGACAAACGGCCAAACTTGACGCGCCCGGCAACCCTACTTAGAATCGCATCCCTTACGCTTCGGGTGGTTAGCTCAGCGGTAGAGCACTGCCTTCACACGGCAGGGGCCACTGGTTCGATCCCAGTACCACCCACCACTAGCAGTTCCAAGGAAGTCCAAAGAAGGCCAGAAAACCCAATAAATACAAGGTTTCTGGCCTTTTTTACGTCCACGGCAGTCTAGCAAAGTCCGTTGAAATCCACGGCTTCCGGGTGTATATTTGGGGGGTATGGGAATTGTTTTGTCATACACCCATTTGGAGATACACCCAATGCAGCGCAAGGTGAAACCACTAACAGATGCAGATTGCTACGCAGCAACACCGGCAGACAAGCGGCAAACGATGTTTGATGGAGGCGGGTTATATCTTTGCGTTGAGCAGTCCGGCGGCAAACTGTGGCGGATGAAGTACCGATTCGGCGGGAAAGAAAAGCTTCTTTCGTTCGGGAAATACCCGGATGTAAGCCTTAATGATGCCCGTGAACTGCGCGAAGAGGCGCGCAAGCTACTAGCCGAAGGGATAGACCCTGCCGAAGTGAAGAGGAACAAGCGGCGCAGTATCCGCGAAGATCAAGATATATCTGTACGTTTTTTAATTGACAACAACGGGGCGCTATCTTTTGACACTGGCGTGAAGTGCTTGGCACTAACCAAAGAAGAGTCGGACGAGCTTCGCGCATTCCTTTCTGAAACGCAAACCGTAGCAGCAAAAAAGGTGACGCCATGAAACTAAGTGATACAAAAATACGTAACGCCAAACCGGCAGAAAAGCGGCAAGCGATGTTTGATGGCGGCGGGTTATATCTTTGCGTTGAACCGACTGGCGGCAAACTGTGGCGGATGAAGTACCGATTCGGCGGAAAAGAAAAGCTTCTTTCATTCGGGAAATACCCGGATGTGAGCCTTGCGCGTGCCCGTGAGAAGCGCGAAGAGGCGCGCAAGCTACTAGCCGAAGGGATAGACCCCGGCGAAGCGAAGAAAGCAGCCAAGGAACGCGCGGAGGCGGCAAGGGTTGCGGCTGAAAACACGTTTGAGGTTATAGCGCGTGAATGGTATGATGTATGGAAAACACATAAGGCAGAGAGCCATTCAAGCAAGATAATTGCATACCTTCAAAATGATGTATTCCCGTGGATAGGAGCAATGCAACCGCGCGATGTGACGCCAAAGGTTGTGTTGTCTGTATTGGAAAGGGTTGTTGACCGGGGGGCGGTAGATGCTGCACACCGGATCAAGGGCGCAATCTCTATGGTGATGCGCCGCGCGATTGTGCGGGAGTTGGCAGAGTATGACCCGTGCCCTAGCCTTCGCGGTGCCCTGCCGAGCGTGAAAACGAAACACTTTGCGGCGATCAGTGACCCTATCCTGCTTGGTGAGCTAATGCGGGCAATCGACACCTACGGCGGGACATATGTGACCCGTGCGGCGCTTAGGCTTGCTCCATTGCTGTTCGTGCGTATTGGTGAGCTAAGGGCGGCGCGGTGGGCTGATATTGATCTGGATAAAGGGGTTTGGTGCTTCGTTGGGAGTAAAACTGGAACTGACCACATTGTCCCTCTTGCACGTCAGGCGGTGGCGATACTGCGCGATCTGCGCCCCCTCACGGGGCGCGGTGAACTGGTTTTTCCCGGTGAGAAGCCGGGTAAGTCGTTCAGCAACGGCACGATAAATAAGGCGTTGCGGTCATTGGGATACGACACGCAAGAGGTAATAACAGGGCATGGTTTCAGGGCTACGGCGCGAACGATGTTAGCCGAGCGGCTGCGGATGCCGGGGGAATGGATCGAACGGCAGTTAAATCACAAGGTCCCCGGTTCTCTTGGCGCTGCTTACGATAGAACGCAATTCCTCGATGATCGTATCCCGATGATGCAAGCGTGGGCGGACTACCTTGATGAGCGTAAGCGCGGTGCGGATGTGATACCGCTACGGGCGGCGGGGTGATAGGGATTAAAAGGCATGGAAACGCATAGCATTAAAGAAAAAACGCTGTTCATGTCTGTACGGGATTATTTCATTGCTCCGATAGATGTAAGGCTTGCATCATCATTCAGCCTTACAGGCGGACGCGAATTCGTGCGCGCGCTGGCACAGTTTGTTTTTTGTATTGTTTGGCTTGCTCTTTGTATTGCGGCTATCTTGCTGCCTATTGCTATTACTGTCGCAGTGTTTTATGTGGTCATGCTTTACGTTTTTGCATACATTTTGTTTTTCATCGTAATAGCTTTCCTGTTTTGCGGGTTTCTGTTCAAAGATTAGGCGTTACAAGTGCGCATGCCTTTCTATGGCGTGCCGTGCCTTGTGGTGACCCTCTTCCGGCGTGACGCTTGCCGGATTCCTTGATAGCGCCGTGCACCGTGTGCACTCACTGTCATGGTTAGCTGTGCCTCGATCCTGCCCGCTCTAGCCTGCCAGCCTTTACCGCACGGCGGTAGCTTCTTTGATCTGTCAAACATCATAGCCCATGATGGTTCCACGGCGTTCCAGTGAAAACCGTGAAATCCTCGGTTCAAATTTCTTGCTTAGTCGTTTAGTATTCACTCGTCCCTGAAAACAACAGGGAACGGGTATAGCAGCCTGTTGACATAAGCGCGGTCTCCCTATGGCGGGCCGTGCGGGAAGCCGAAAGGCTTGCCGGTTTATGTCCCGGTCTGCTACCTGTACGGTCTCGCCTCCCATATCGGAGTGCGGTTATCTCGATATGGGAGCATCAAAATTAACGGTTTTGCAGACAAAATCCAGCGCATTGACGCAGGTAACGATGGAAATGTTTTTGCTGTGCGCATCACAAACAATTCGCTTTCCGAAGATGTGCGATATGGTGACGTGGTGCTGATTGATACGGCATTGTCTCCGGTGTTGTCAGATACCGTGTTATTGGATTTACCCTATATAGGCGCTGCCGTGATGTCTTGTAAAAACGTCGAACATCTAGAAATGGTGACGGGTTGCAAGTTCGGATTTATCGGGGTTGTGACTGAGATTAGGCGGCGATACCGTGATGCGCAGGTAATGCAACCGTAAAAAACAGGAATTGCCGCGCCTAGCCCGACGGGGCGAAAACATGGAAACCTTGCCATGCTGGCGCGGCATCTTTTCAGGGGTTCGTGAAAGGTGATGCAATGAGTGAAGATTTTGAAAAATCTTTGGAAAATGAGAAAGATGATGTAATTGGCGGGCTTACGCTTGATGAATTCGCCAATAAGTGTTCTGGTAAAACGAGAACACAGCTTATAAAAATTGCATTCATCTGTCGTGCCGAGATAGATAGGTATGTAAAGTTCGCTATAGAAACACAAGAGAAATATAAATCACTGCTGGCGGTTACTCTGCATATGAACGAGTTGGTTATTGCTGGCAATCTACAGGACAAAATTGATAACGAGCGTATAGCGCGTTACATAGAAGAAATCGAAAATCATCTATATCGCGATCATGTGGAGTTTAGAGAAGAACTTAATGAGGAAATACAATTTGAAATTAAAGCAAGCAAAAGCGCAGAAGCAAAGAAAAGGATAAATGCTAGGCATTCGCAGCCCGGCGGGAGCCGCGACAAGCGTCAAAAAGTTCTTGAAATGTATGCGACTGGCAAATATAAATCGAAAGATAATTGCGCCATAGAGGCGGAAAAAACAATAGGCATATCTTTTGCAACAGCCCGCGCGGCACTGAAAGGCGCGAAACCGCCAGATAGAAACGTGTAACGGGTGCATCCTACGTGTAGAGAGCAGCCTTTACATGTATAGGGGCCGCCTCTACTCGTAGATGACGATCTTTACGTGTATAGAGTATTCTTCTTGATAAAAACCATGTTTATTGTTCGTGTCCATGCCGGTATATCCCGGTGAATCCAAATGGAACACAAGCATGGAAACGAACGTAACGATAATGCGCCGCCCGCAGGTGGAGGCCGCCACGGGGTTGGCACGCTCCACTATCTATAAATGGGTGAAGGATGGGCAATTCCCCGCCCCGGTCAAGATTGGCGTGCGTCAAGTCGGATGGAAATCGACGGACGTGCAAGGCTGGATACAATCAAAATTTGCCGCTGGGGTGCAATCATGAGCAAACACGCCTTTCCTGATTGCATTGCAGGTCTTTATTACGCTGCCGCCTTCGCTGTTCATGAGAAATCACAAGAATCCTTACAAGGTCTTGCCGCAAGGATTCGTGATTTTGAAGTTGAGATGCCAAAGGGGTATTTTCTAAACGGAGCATCGCGCGTACAGGGTGTAGGTGTTGATGATGCGAAGAGCATGCAGAAAAAAGCGGTTGATATTGATGCAATCGCAAGGGATGTTATGGAGGCATCAGAGTTGGGTGATTTTCACTCTCTGTCAGATGCCTACTCTGAAGAGTTGGAAGAGTGCGAGCGTTTAGCGACGGAATTCCTCACCGAAAGCGGAATACGTGAATGCTGCGAAAACGACGAAACATATCAACCTGTAAAACTACAGACGATGATGTGTGTTGAGCTTTCTCATATTGCACACGGTATAAGAGCAATCGCGCATGAGTTGCATTTCTTGCGTTGCCTGTTCTCTGCGAAACTCAAATCGGAGTAGTGATGAGCGAATCATTTATTGATTCCGTTTCATCTACCGCGCTTTCCTCGTTCGATCAGGTCATGACATGGCTTGGTTTGGACGGGGGAAAGCGGGAAGGACGGGAGTATCTGCCCGTCAATCCGAAACGGAATGACAGCAAGCCGGGTAGTCTTTCGATCAACCGGGAAACGGGCGTATGGTCTGATTTCGCCACGGGCGATAAGGGCGGCGATTTAGTGTCACTGGCTGCATACATCCAAGGCTGTAAGCAGGGGGAGGCGGCGCGCGCGTTGGCCGGGTTTCTCGGGTTGCAGGCATCCAGCCCTCAGCCTTTGGCCGGGCCGCAAAAAAGCGGAAACGACGGGGAATGCTGTATTCCTGTTCCCGACAACGCGCCGCCGGTTCCTCTTGCTCATATGCGTAACGGCAAGCCGGAGCGGCGATACACCTACACGACAGCAGGCGGAAAAGTCGCATTTTACGTGGATCGGTACGCCACAAAAGAAGGCAAGAGCTTTGCGCAGCTTACGGTGTGGAAAAACGCCGCCGGGGCGCTTCAATGGCGGTGGAAGTCCCCGCCGTCCCCGCGCTTACTGTATGGGCTTCACGACCTTACAGCGCGTTCTGATGCTCCGGTGATGGTATGCGAGGGCGAGAAGGCAACGGAGGCGGCGCGCGTGCTGTTCCCCGGCTTTGTCGTGGTCTGCTGGCCGGGTGGCGCGCAAGCGGTAGGAATGTCCGATTTCTCGCCCTTGGTGGGGCGTAACGTAACCCTATGGCCTGATTTTGATGAATCCGGGCGCGCGGCAATGGTCAAAGTTTCCGCCACGCTCAACAGCCTGAAATCCCCGCCGGTTGCGCTCTATACGGTGAAACCTGAATTTTTCGGGTTGTCAGAAAGGGGCGCTGATGCGGCAGACATTCAAGGATGGGATGCGGAGCGATGCGCCGCCGCGTGTGCCGGTGGCGATTGGCGAGAATCCGCCAATAAGGATGAAAAACCCAAGGGGCGGCAACGTGAGAAGCCCGCCGCCATTACGCATGGCGCTGGGCGCTTCATACTCAAGCCGGACGGCGTGTATTTCGTGGAGCTTGAACGGGACGGAATGGACGTAAAACCAAAGTGGATATGCTCGCGGCTCGAAGTGTTGGCATATTCCCGCGATGGTGATAGCCGTGGCTGGGGGCTTCTCGTTCGGTTTAGCGACCCGGATGGAAGGGAGCATAGGCTTTTACTTCCTACGCGGCTTTTCCTTGGCGAAGGAAATGACGTTTTGCGCATGCTAAAGGATGAAGGTTTGCGGATCGGGGCAGGCAAACCCGCAAAAACGCGCCTTATTGAATATCTGGAAACGGCAAACCCTGCGAACCGTCTTAGGACGGCGAATCGTACAGGTTGGCACGACACGGTAAAGTCTCGTGTGTTTGTCCTTCCTGATTGCGCGTATGGGGCGGTAGATGGCGAAACATGGCATTACGAAAATGATTCTCAACAGGCAAACCCTTTTCAGACGCGCGAAACCTTGCCGGAGTGGCGCAAGCATGTTGCCGCGCTTTGTGCCGGTAACAGTCGGCTTGTGTTTGCCGTGTCTGTAGCCTTCGCTGCGCCATTGTTGGAGCCTGCCGCCGTTGAATCCGGCGGCTTCCATTTCCGTGGCAAATCGAGCGACGGCAAAACAACGGCGTTGCGTGTGGCGTGCAGCGTTGCCGGGGGGCGGGAGTATATGCAGCGGTGGCGAGCAACGGATAACGCGCTCGAATCCATCGCCGTTCAGCATAGTGATTCCCTGCTGGCGTTGGACGAATTAGCCCAGATCGACCCACGGACGGCGGGCGAGGCGGCTTACATGCTTGCCAACGGCAGCGCCAAGGCAAGAGCAACCCGCACGGGCGCGGCGAAACCATCGCAGAGTTGGAGAACGCTTTTCCTTTCCGCCGGGGAAATCTCGCTTTCTCAGCATGTGGCAGAGTGCGGAAAAGCGACCCGGGCCGGTCAGGAGGTGCGTTTCGTCGATATTCCTGCGGATGCTGGGGCCGGTTATGGTGCATGGGAAAACTTGCATGATTACAAGGATGGTGCAGAGCTTTCCAAGGCGTTGAAGCATGCTTGCGATAGGTTTTACGGGGTGGCGTTGCGGGCGTTCCTGTCCAATCTTTCGCGTAATGGGGTTGATGTAACGGATTACGTCAGGGGCGCGCAAAAACAGTTTGCAGCCCGCTTTGTGCCAGACAAGGCAAGCAATCAGGTTTCCCGGGTTTCTGACCGCTTCGCGCTGGCGGCGGCGGGTGGCGAGCTTGCTACGCAATGGGGTATCACTGGCTGGGGGGCCGGTGAAGCGACGGCGGCGGCTGGAAAGTGTTTTGCGGATTGGCTAAACGCTCGTGGTAGTGCTGGCGATTACGAAGAGGCGGCGATGCTCAGTCAGGTCAGGGGGTTCCTTGAACAGTACGGCGCGTCATCCTTCGATCTTTGGCACAGGCTACATGATGACCATTCACCGAAAACGGTTAAACGTGTTGGCGTTGCCAGATGGGTTTTGCTGGACGGCACGCGGGTAAAGACTGCGACCGATAAGGGCGGGGAAGAATTCAAGAGTGCAGACTATGCGAATGAATTCTTTGTCTATCCCGAGGCATGGCGTGACGTTATCTGCAAGGGGTTTGACCCGCTGGCGGTTGCAAGGGTTCTTCATGCCGCCGGGTATCTTGTGTGCAGCAATGAAGAGGATGGGCGTTTAACTACTCGTGTCAGGATTCCCGGCATGGGCAATAAGCGTGTTTATCACATCAAACATACCTTCATGTCCGATGGTTGCGTAAAAGGCGTGTCACAAACGGACGAACATGACCCGTATAAGCCGCCGTTTTAACCTGATTTGTTCCCAGCGTTCCCGGCATAAAAAAATTGCTGGGAACGCTGAAACCCGCGTCGTTACTGGATGTTCCCGGCGTTCCCAATGTTCCCGGCTAAAAAAGCATGTATCAGAAATGAACATGTGGAAATTGTGAAAATCTCACTTTATGAAATATGAGAATAAAACGCGGTTTTTTGATGTGGCTGAAATGTATAAGCGCCAAATACAAAAGGATAGAAGTATATATATGTCATACAGGTTAACACAATTACTTTTCCTTTTCCCTTCCCTCTTTCCGTACCATTTCGTCTGTTATTTTCAGAAACATGTGATTTTAACCGGGAACATTGGGAACGCCGGGAACATCCAGTAACGACGCGGGTTTCAGCGTTCCCGATAAATTTATCGTACCGGGAACGCCGGGAACAAACTACAGAAGGAACGATAGGGGGTTATTTTTATGAAACCCTTGCGGTTACTGGGCTTTCGCCTTTTCACGGTGATTGTTGCCGCGCAAGCAACGAAAATTGTTCCTGCCTCTGACCGGGCACATGTGCGTTTCAGCAATCCATGATTTCAGATGGTGTTTATGCTGGAAGGGTCAAAGCTATAGGGCGAGCGTTACGCGGGTCCTTCCTGTGCCTTTGACACACGGAGGCGAAACGACCCGATTTTTCTCCAGTTACGAGAACTCCATAGGGGGTTGTAATATATTCATAACAGGTAAATCTATTTATTGTCTTGCTTTGCCGTGGTTCTTCATGGCGTGTCGTTGGCAGGATGATCTGTACCAGTGCATTTTTTGGCGCGCGTCTTTCCTGTCAGCTACCCCTTACCGCGCGGCGATAGCTTCCAATGATTCATCACAAAGCGCATTGCCCTGCTGGCGTGCCCGACACGGCGGCGGTGCGCCTCGATCTGTCCGGCTGGCGTGCCTGACCCGGCGGTGATGTGCCTCGATCTGTCCGGCTGGCGTGCCTGACCCGGCGGCGGTTGCTGTTTCTCAATCCTGAATGTGTCCAGTTTTCCGTGTATATTGGCGCAACACGAATCAAGAGAATGATTCGTAAAACGCTGTTATGGGTGTATTTTCGGGTGTATCTCAAAAGATGAAGAAACGGAAAACATTGCAACCATGCGGGTTTTATGGCACGGTTCGATAGCAGTACCACCACCAAATTCAAGCGGTAGCTAGTTCCCTCGGCACTGCTCATGATAGAGCGCGATTCATTGATGATCGAATCCCGATGATGCAAGCGTTGGCAGACAACCTCGATGAGCGCAAGCGTGGCGCGGACGTAATGCCGCTCCGCCCGGCGGTGTAACGTTCAGACGCTGAAAAACGCCTTGACGACCAAGGCGACAACGCCAGCGACAATCACGCCGACCATCCACTTGATAAGCAGGATGTCGGACTTCACCGGGGCAAGTTCTTTTTGTATCTCAAGTTGCAGGCTGTTTTTCAGCGCGGCTAAATCGCCCTTTGTGGCGAGTTCCTTGAGATTCACTTCCATCACTTCAGAGCGCGCGCTGCTTGCGCTTCAGCCTGTTCCTGCGAGAAACCGGCTTTCTTGAGCGTATTGGCGTACTTGAGCATATCGAAGGTGACGGCGTTCATGCACTGATTCTATCTACACACTCACGGGACAATCAAGCAAAACAGCACTGGATGGAACGAATGCACACTGGGCGGAACTTGACACGGCCATGTGCGATAGTGTGTGCAGCGTTGCTGCGCATGCGCTTTGGAAGCTGCTCAAAATGCGCTGTTGCCCTGATGTAGAATACCGCGTGGTTTATTTATGACACACGAAAGCGCGAACCCCATGGAGCAGAAATTCCTGAGATTCCTCCTGGCCCTAAGTCTTGTTCTGGGTCTTTTCCCGCCGTTGACAGCCGTTGCACAAACGCCCCAGGACCGCGGATTGTTGCTGTGGACGGAAATCGAGGGCGCTTTTCCGCTGATCCGACTGAAATGGCCCGCTCCGCCTGCGGCAGTGACCGGATACGTCTTACACCGCAAAGCAAAAGATGATACGGCATGGGGCGACGTGATTGCGATATTGAACGCCGACACGCGCGTTTATGAAGACAGTTATGTTGAGATTGGAAAAGTCTATGAGTACAGATTAACCAGCATGAACGGATTAAACCATGTCGGCTACGGGTATATACAGGCAGGAATCAAAGTGCCGCCCGTGGAAAATCGTGGAAAAGTTATCTTGCTTGTAGAGGCCGAAGTTACTGATGACCTTGAAAAAGAACTCGAAACCCTCCGTAAAGATCTCATAGGCGACGGTTGGAGGGTGCTGCGCCATGATGTGTCGCGAAATGCCACGCCCGAAGAGGCCCGTCAATTTGTGGTCGACGCGTATAACGCTGATCCCGAAAATGTTGAAACGGTATTTTTGCTTGGACATATCCCGGTTTTCGGCAGCGGTTCCGAGACCAGAGGCCCGGACGCTCACACCAACCACAATGGCAGATGGCCCGCGGATGCGTATTACGGGTATATGGGGGATTGGACAGGCAACGCGATCAATATGATTCCTGGCCCTGTATCGCTTCAGGTGGGACGGGTTGATTTTGACGATATGCCCGCCTTTGGAAAGAGTGCTACAGGACTCCTCAAGCAGTACTTGAAAAAGGTTCACAAATACCGGATCGGCGAAATGACGGCAGAAAAAGACTGCCTGATTGATGACGTTCTAAAAGGGCAGTCCGGCGATTTTTCCTCTCAGACGATTTATCGGACATGTTCGGCGATTTGGGGTGAAAACGCGGCTATCACCAATAGCTATTCCAAAATTGAACGCTCATTTACGTGGGGTTCCTACAACGGCTGGGGTGGCCCCGCGTCGGTGGCAAGCGTTACGGGAAGCCTTCTTAAAACCACGGACATTGCTAAATGGCCGAAAGATACTGGAATGATTTTCTGTTCGGTTTTTGGTAGCTATTTTGGCAAATGGGATTACAAAAACAATTTGATGCGCGCTTTTCTTGCCACGCCGAACTACGGATTGGCATGCGCATGGTCAGGGAGACCGCTCTGGTATTTTCATCACATGGCCCTGGGCGAGACGATCGGTTACAGCACCCGGCTGACGATGAATAATGGCGGCGGCACATTGAGATACACGCCGGCCAACAGCTTCGCACAGGGAACGCATATCGGCCTGATGGGCGACCCGACCTTGCGCATGTTCCCGGTATTTCCTGCTTCAAACTTGCGGGCGAAAAAAGCAGACGGAAAAGTCATCCTGTCATGGAACGCTTCCAAAGACACGAATGTGACTGAATACTATGTTTATGGATCATTCAACGAAAACGGGCCTTATGTGAGACTGGCTGTTACGAATGAAACCACATGGATCAGTGAGACGGGCAATATGCCTTTTTATATGATCCGTGCTCGAAAACTGTCGAAAACCGCCAGTGGCAGCTATTACAACCTGAGTCAGGGAATCTTTGCCGCTGTAATCGGCCTTAAATGAGCTTGGTCGTAGCGCATGGAGTTCAACGACTCTGTCCCGCATAGGGGGCGGTTCCTATTTATGTTGGATATGTCGGAATAAAATTCTATAATTGTCGGCGGTACAGGGCGACGCCCTGCAGGGCGCACGTCATATTGAAGCTCTTCCTACAGGAGATCAGTCATGAAAAAAACGCAAGGTTATGCCGCCCAAAGCGCTACCAGTCTGCTGGGACTTTTCTCGTTCGATCGCCGCGAGCCCGGCCCTGAAGACGTCGCGATTGAAATCCTGTACTGCGGCGTATGCCATTCTGATTTGCACATGGTTCGCAACGAATGGAAAAACACCGTTTATCCGATTGTTCCCGGTCATGAAATCATCGGCCGGGTCGTCAGGGTCGGCAACGCTGTCACGAAATTCAAGGTGGGCGATCTGGCGGGCGTAGGTTGTCTGGTCGACTCCTGCCGTACCTGCCCTGAGTGTGCGGCGGGGCTGGAACAGTATTGCGAGAATGGCTTTACGCTGACCTATAACAGCCCGGATCCTCATTTGAATACAGTCACTTACGGCGGGTATTCGGGATATGTCGTTGTTGATCAGAGTTTTACCTTGCGTGTTCCGGCCAATCTTGATCTGGCTGCCGCGTCTCCGCTCTTGTGCGCGGGGGTTACCACTTATTCGCCGTTGCGCCATTGGCGCGTTGGCTCGAATGATCGTGTCGGCGTGGTCGGTCTGGGCGGTCTCGGGCACATGGCGCTCAAGTTTTCTCACGCGTTCGGCGCACAAACGACTCTGTTTACGACGAGCGCCGGAAAGGTTGAGGACGCCAGACGGCTTGGGGCCGATGAAGTCGTCGTGACAAGCGATGCTGACGCAATGAAGCGTTTTGGCGGTCATTTTGATTTCATTCTCGATACTGCGGGCGCATCGCACAATCTCGATGACTATCTGCGGCTGTTGAAACGGGATGGAACCCTGTGCCTCATCGGTTTGCCGGAGCGCGGCCATCCGTCGCCCGACATCAGCCAGTTCATTTTCAAGCGCCGCAGGTTGGCGGGATCATTGATCGGCGGCATCGCCGAAACGCAGGAAATGCTCGATTTTTGCGGCGACCGCAATATCGCATGCGATATCGAATTGATTCCGATCCAGAAAATCAACGAGGCTTACGAGCGGATGCTGAAAAGCGATGTGAAGTACCGGTTTGTGATTGATATGGCTTCGCTGGAGAAATAATGGCATAGTCATGAATCGGCCGGTTGTGGATGATCTTTGATCCACAACCGAGCAAAGATCATGTTGACGCACACTTTATAAGTTGATATTATATAAAAAGACATATTTTAATGTACTGCCATGCCTAAAATCCTGTTATCCCCGGCGCAAATGAAAACCCAGGCAGAAAAAGCCGTATCGCTGCTGAAGCTGCTTGGCAACGAAGACCGTTTGCTTTTGCTTTGCCAGCTTGCCCAGGAGGAATACAGCGTCGGTCAACTGGAAGAAGCTCTGGAGATCAGCCAGCCGACCTTGTCGCAACAATTGGGTGTGTTGCGGCGTGCAGGGCTGGTTGCAACGCGTAAGGAAGGCAAGCAAGTCCATTATCGGATGGCTGACGAGGCGGCTATTGCCGTGATCAACACACTTTTTGAACTGTATTGCAACGGAGCAGATAGACAACGATGAGCATTGATTGGGATCACTTCACTTTTTGGCAGTCGCTGACAGGCGGCATGCTGATCGGCCTGGCGGCGGTCATGCTGATTTTGCTGAACGGGCGGATTGCAGGCATCAGCGGTATCGTCGGCAGGCTGTTCGGCTTCAGGCAAAACGGATGGCGCTGGGCGTTTGTCATCGGGCTGTTATCATCGCCCTTTCTGTACCGCTTCTTTGCGCCGTTGCCTGACGCACGGTTTGAACTGCACTGGCTCATCTATCCGATAGCCGGGTTCGTGGTCGGTCTGGGGAGCTGGTTGGGATCGGGCTGTACCAGCGGGCATGGCGTCTGCGGGTTGTCGCGTTTATCGAAACGCTCGTTGGCGGCGACACTGGTTTTCATGGGAACGGGGTTCGCCACGGTGTTCGTTTCCCGTCATCTGATCGGAGGCTGAGATGCCGCTTTTTACCGCAGCCTTGGCAGGCATGATTTTTGGGATCGGTTTACTTCTTTCCGGAATGGCGAATCCCGTTAAAGTACTGGGGTTTCTCGATCTGGCCGGACGTTGGGATCCTTCGTTGGCGATGGTGATGGGCGGGGCCATTGCCGTTGGCGTTGTCGGGTTTGGAATCGCAAAACGCCGGACGCATTCACTGTTGAAACTGCCGATGCAGTTGCCTACTGCGACCGTGATTGATCGCAGACTGCTCATCGGCAGCGCCATGTTTGGCATTGGTTGGGGATTGGCGGGCATCTGTCCCGGCCCGTCGCTGGTAACACTGGCAATGGGGATTCCGCAGGCAATGGCCTTTGTCGTTGCAATGCTCGTCGGCATGCAGCTATCACACACCATTCAGAAAAGGCTGAAGGAGACGCAACAATGATTAAAAAACTGGTGATCGTAGGCGGTGTGGCCGGTGGCGCATCGGCGGCGGCGCGCGCAAGACGCTTGAATGAGACCGCAGAAATCGTGGTGCTGGAGCGCGGCCCTTTCGTGTCTTTTGCCAACTGTGGCCTGCCCTACCATATCGGCGGCGAGATTGAGAGCCGTGACGCATTGCTGTTGCATACGCCGACTTCCCTGCGCGCCCGGTTCAATATTGATGCGCGTACCCAGCATGAAGTCACGGCGATTGATCGTGTGGCGAAAACGGTGACGGTACAGGATCATCAAACCGGGCGGGAATACGTTGAATCTTACGATGCGTTGATTCTCGCGCCCGGCGCGGCGCCCATACGTCCGCCAATACCGGGAGTTGCTGATCCCCGTGTGCTGACGTTGCGCAACATTCCCGATATGGATCGGATACTGGCGGCGCTGGATGCCAAGGTACGCCGGGTCAGTGTCGTCGGCGCGGGTTTCATCGGCCTGGAAATGGTTGAAGCGTTGCGGCATCGGGGCCTGGAAGTCACCCTGATCGAACGTGATCCGCAGATACTGGCGCCGCTGGATGCGGAAATGACGGGGTCACTGCTTGATACCCTGCGAAAGCAGCAGGTGAAACTGCATATCGGGGATGGTCTGACGGCCATCGCGTCGCATCAATCGTTGCAGTTGTTGCTGTTTTCCGGCGCTCAGGTCGAAACGGATCTGGTCGTGCTGGCCATCGGCGTTCGCCCGGAAAATCAACTGGCCAAAGATGCCGGGCTGGAGTTGGGCGTTGGCGGTTCGATTGCGGTCAATGCGCAGCAACAGACTTCCGATCCGGCCATTTATGCGGCGGGCGACGCAGTACAGGTCAGGCATGTCGTGAGCGGCAACCCCGTCATCCTGCCTTTGGCTGGCCCGGCCAATCGGCAAGGGCGGATTGCGGCGGATGCCATTTTCGGCAGGCAGGCAGCGTATCGGGGTTCTCAGGGAACGGCTATCTGCAAACTGTTCGAGATGACGGCAGGCGCGACAGG
>Ga0209628_10000341_pt1 | contig 28199 bp, 26 predicted proteins | sample TergutCu122P4_FD_187285 | JGI IMG/M metagenome (GOLD analysis project Ga0209628, IMG submission 187285) | Cubitermes ugandensis P4 segment gut microbial communities from Kakamega Forest, Kenya - Cu122 P4 (SPAdes) (version 2) | ecosystem: Host-associated > Arthropoda: Insects > Digestive system...
TATTATTTGTAAAATGTGCATCATTGGCAACTACCTTGCCGCCGGCTTCTACGGTAACGGCACAATGGGCATTTTCAATGGCAGCGTTATTAATTACATGAACTTCTCCCTGATTTTTTAACTTGCCACTTACGGTAATCCCTTGCCATAGTTGGTCTTGGCAAGCGTTAGTGAGTGTGCCACCGTCAATGATTAGTTTGCCTCCGGGGGCAACGGTGATGGAAGCGTTCCCCGCAAAAGCAATTGTGCAATTGCTAATTGTAAGGGTTGCATTTTTCTTTACTTCAATGTTTCTTTTAATAATTGAATTCGAATTCCAAGTAGTATTATTATCTACGCTCAAGGATTGTGTACTTAGATAAGTTACCTTGTTAAAGCCTACTACGGCAAGGGTTGGGTTCATGAATGGGGTAACAGGCGTGTTAAAATTTATGACGGCAACACCGCCTGAAACAATTGCAGAACCTAAAATAACAACTTCATTGTTATTATCCCTATAAGAAACTGTAGCCAAAGCACCATCCGTATCACAGGTTACGGTAAGTGAATTCGCATCTTGGCAAAAAGAAACATCCATTTCTTGCGGTGTTTTTGTTCTTATCATTAATGTGGGGTCTCCAAAAACTGTCCAAGAGTTGAAATCTTCTAAATTTCTTCCAGAATCACCATGTACCATAAGCATTTTTTGTGTAGCGTTAATAGCAGCACCTGCAAAAGTTCTTTTAATACCAGGTTGGATTCCAGGATATTGTGAAGGAATATTTATACAAATATTTACAAATTCGTCTTGTGCAGTCATCGGCGGTAGCCAACTTATACTAATGGTTGCCATGAGTGTTGCAACAGCACCAGTAGGTTGGTTATTTTGGGTAGTACGCATCCATGTTTCTGCAAAACATGGAGATAAGTGAGTAAAACGTCCATTTTTACAAGCAACAGAAAAAATGAATGGAAGTTTGCCAATATTTATTAGCGCACTCACGTGTGAGTTATTGTAACCTGCAACAGACCAACTTGTCTCTGTACCGTGATTGCAATAATTTACAATACTTACTCCATCATTTAGTCTTTGAGAAATTTGGGTAGAATTTGTGTTTGGTATACCAGGGCAACTCCCATCATATTCTTGATAAACAGCTGAATATCCGTAATTTAAAAGTCTGCTTCTGATATTATTCATGTGGATATAGTCATCTTCACCACCATCGTGCCCACTATCATCATCTTCATTACGCGCAATTCCTACTCCGTTATTGATCCAAGTATCTGCTGGTTTAACATCACGCTCATACCAAATTGTACGCTGTATTTGTGTTTGAATATGTTCAACATTTTCGGCAGAGATTCTTCCAAGAAGGATTTCCATATATGGATCAGAACCTGCAAGTTGTCCATATATATTATCAGAAGGAATCGAGTAGGTTCCATGTGGTGGAACCTCCTGATGATCTCCTACCAAAAGTACATACGCCAAATTATGATTCGGGTCGCTGTAAAAATTTGAAATGTAAGTCTTTATATTTGCAGGAGTCAAAGGAGTAATTGCCGAAGTAGGAACTATGGTGGTTTTGCGTCCAATGGTTCGCTTCCAATCCACATAAGGTTTCATATCATTTACCCAAGGGGTATGGCAAATAATCAACAATTCTCCTTCTTCGCCTGTTGGATACCCTCTACTCAGGGAACTATAGTTTAAAAAGAGATTTTGATACATACTATTAAAAGTGGGTTCAATGGTTTGATGCCGTTTTTGGTTAACAAACTCATTGATTCCTTCATTTTCAGTATTAATAATAGTAACCGTTATTTCCGAAAAAACTCTAAGGACTTTCGTAACCGGATTATATTGTATTGGAAAAACATCTACTGTTTGTCCTCTTACATCTCTCATAATAAAAGGTTCTCTCAAACTTGCTAATGTTCCGGGATAAAAGGCATCTTTTTGATAAATTTCACCTTTAACGTATGGAACGGTACTTGGGTCAATGCTTCTTGGTAAATTACCTTTTGAGGGCGCAATTTCTATGTTTTCATAATCGGTAAAACTTTCGTAGGAGATTTGCAGTTCTGAGGCACCTCGATCGGGAATAATAAAAGAGGCAGTAAGGAAGAAGAGTTCGGGAAACCCTTTTTCCAACATCCACGACGCTTTACCGGATACGGGGATACTTGCTGTTCCGTAATCCGTAACTACTTCCATTAAATTCAACTCGTTTAAATCAAATTGAATCGTAGTAGAAATGCCACGCTCAGAAATTAAAGTTACATCGTTTGGATTAGCATAATTTGCTCCAACAATAATTTTTTGATTTTGTGCGAATGGAGTTACAATAAATAATACAGAAACAACCCTTAAAAAGAATAATTTTCTCATAATTTAACAATTTATTTTATGTTTTAATAATACCTTCTGCAATAGTTCTTATTTTATCATCCCCCAATAAAAAACTATCATATAACAATATTTTATATTTCTGATTGAGTTCTCTTTCATACTTAAAAATAAAATCAAATGTATAATAACAGTAACAACGCTCATAGCCACAATCAATTTGATTTCCATCTAAATCATAGCATTTGTCTAAGAGGGTTATACATAAAACATCATCTATAATTTCTGCCTGCGTATTAAAAGGTTCCCATTTGCAAGTAAAAATTAGACCAACAAATACATTAAAAGTATTTTCCGAAATAGTGATGATAACCGTATCTCTTTCATCATTCTGGTATCCCATATTCACATTACAACCTCCTAATTCGGCTTTTATATATGTTATTTTAGGTTCTTCATTGATTTTTTCATTGATTTTTTCATCTTTATCTATCTTTTTGCTGCAACCGGCTATTAGCAAAATAGCTGCAATTAGCCACAAAGATGGCAATATTGCTGTTCTTAATGTTTTTTTCATAATTTTATGGTTTTAGTTATCAATTTTAATTCGTCATTATTATGTTCTCATATACTAAGGCAGTACTAAGCGAATACCAAAATATGTACTACGTCCAGCCGGATGGCCATACTCACGACAAGAAACACGACAGCAGGAGCTAGTATTCAAACTACTACCTCCACGTAGTACTTGTTGGGTACCTGTGTCGGGCCCCTGTGGATTTGTCTGTGATTCGTCAGTATAAAGACTAAACCAATCTTTACAAACTTCCCAAACAAGTCCGCTCATATCGTAAATTTCCAATTCATTGGGTTCCTTAGTGCCAACAGGATGAAAGACATCTACAGCACCATTTTCTATATACCAAGCTACAGCATTAACATCGTTACTGCCACAATATTTATATCCTTTGCTTTTGTTGCCTCCTCGAGCTGCATACTCCCACTCTGCCTCTGTGGGTAAACGGTAATTTTTTTCGGTAATTTCATTCAACTTTTCTATAAATTTTTGAATATCACGTTTTTCTAATACTGGAATGGGGATATTTTCACTATAATTATGAAAAAATTCCTCTGGTTCTTTTTCTATAATAAGTTTCCATTGTTTGCGGGTAACAAGATATTTGGCTATTTTAAAACTGCTTACCGTTACCCTATGTTGCGGAAGTTCTTGTTCAGAACATTCATCATCACTACACCCCATCATAAAAGTTCCGCCTTCTACAAATACCATTTCGGGTTCTGCAGGGTGGAGTACCTCTACCGTACAGGTTGCTTTAGGGTTGCCTCCTTCCGTAGCAACGGTAATAATTGCTGTGCCTTGCTTTATGGCAGTTATCTTGCCGTTGTCCACAGTGGCTACAGTATTGTTACTGCTCGTCCAAATTACTGCTTTATTGTCTGCATTTCCTGGATATACCGTAGCAGTTAAGGTAGTGGTTTCATTCATATAAAGGATTAATTGTGTGGCAGAAATCGTTATGTATGCAACGTGTTTTTCTTTTTTACAGGTAATGAAAACTCCTGTAAAAACCAGCAAAATTGCTGTTAATTTTAATAGTGTTGGTTTCATGTGTTTATGTTTTAGGGAATTGTTGAAATTAGGTTACAAAATAAATAATAAGCTGTAAAAAAAAACTTGGCATCATCCGGAAGCCAAAACCTATCATATAAAAGATTGATAGACAATGCGCCCGGGCAAGATATTGCCAATCTCCATATTTTATCTCCATTGGGTAAATCTGTCCATTCGCCTGAGTTTTCCATATTATAATTCACGTCATGACGATATCCAAAGCGAGGAGGAAATCCACCAGCTTCATGTATAGCTCCATTCTTGAAAGGTTTAGTATATAAGGATCCATCTTTTATTTCGCATATATAAGTCGTAAAAAAATCAATAATTTGAAAACTATTATCCTCGTAATTAGCTACAAATAAGACATGTAACCTGTTAGTAGAAGAATAGCCTCGAAATGTACTATCCGTTTCAAAATTAATTGTATAGCAGAGTTCATCATCTTTGGGTTCAAGCACTTTTAATTCGCCTGTTTGTACATCCACAATACCTTCCAATTTCCATTCAGTTCCTCGCAAAGGAATTGGTACCCATTTTGCATAAAGTGTAGTATCTTGCGTTACAATGTCGGTTTCGAAATTCCATTTATTGGTAAATGCTTCGTCGTCGGTAAACCAACCTCTAAAATAGTAACAATCTCTTTCAGGGTTATCCGGTTTTACTGCGTGGGTACCGTGTGCAACAGATTGTGGCTTAATAGCAACCCCTTCTCCCGCAAAGGTGAGTATGTGATTTTTGCTTTCATTTTTTTGTATCACTTCAGTTTTGTGGCAGCCGCCGGCAATGAACAAAAAAACTGAAATTAGCCACAAAATGTTTAATACATAAAATTTACTTTTCATACGATATGAATTTTAATTATAGATAACAACTTTTAGTTCAACCATACTTTCTTCATCAATTTTTTTCACCATTATCGGAACCCACCAATACTTAATATCTTGAGTCTCACTTGGATCAAAAAAAATTTGCATTAGATAGTTTTGCCTAGATAGTTTTTTCAAAGTTTTTACTTTTTCTTTTTTCATTTCACCATGAACTCCAAGTGCCAACAACAGCGAATATTTTGAAAAATCAATCTCCGGGTAACTCATAGCTGAATCACATTCAAGGTATCGTTCCAATTTTTCATTACTATTAATAATTACAATATCGTTATTTCCCAAATAGCCATAAAATTTTTTCCATTTGCTCTGCGTTCCTTCTATGGAATATTCTAAGAAAGGAACCTCTACCGGATAAACAATCTCTTGTTCCTTGATAGTTGTATTCAACTTCACTTTTCCATTTTCAGAGAGTTTATTAATAATTAACGCTTTGAACCAAGAATTATGAAATGCGGTATCATTTAATGTTATTTCAATATCCAAACTAAATTTGGTTAATGAGTGTTGCTGAAGACCTTTTACAAAAAGGTTCAAAACCCCGCTGCTACATTTTCCGCTTGCTAATAGTAGGGCGTGTCTATTGAAATCAATGGAAGGATAAGTATCTTCCGAGCAAGAAAGATATTTTTCTAATTCTTCTTCGTTATTAATTACAACAACTTTGTCGTTGAATGGTACGTTTTTCCATTGACATTGGGTTCCTTCTAAGGAATACTCTTCAAAAGAGATTTTAGATGGATAATTGGCATGATTATTGGATTCCGTTTTTTTACAGGAAAAGAAAAAAAATGTAAAAAACAGGAAAAATAAAATGAAGCAAAATGATTTTGTTTTCATATTCATTGGTTTAATTTTTTTTTGCAAAAATATATAAAATTCAGAAAAAACGATTTTAGCTTTATAAAATAAAAAACAGGGGATTTCGTTTTACAAAATAATATACCCCAATGAAAAAAATTATTCTATTCTTTTTTTTTATCGCCGTTGTATTTCAGGCTACGGCGCAAGATTTTCAATGCGCTGTATCAATTAACTCTCAAAAAATTGCCGGAACCAACTACGAAAAATTTAACCATCTTCAACAAGAATTGTATAAATTTGTAAACGATAGAAAATGGTGCCAATATACCCTTAAAATGAACGAACGGATTGAGTGTTCAATTCTGATTAATTTGGAAAGTCAAATTGGGGATGTGTATAAAGCAACCATGACACTACAATCGCAACGTCCTGTTTTTAAGACGAATTATAAAACTACTTTGCTCAATTTTCAAGACAAAAGTATTCAGTTTAATTATGTGGATGGCGACCCGTTGGAATATGCCGAAGGGAGTAGTCTCTCCCAACTCACTTCGTTAATTGCTTTTTATTTGAATCTGTTTTTAGCGGTTGATTTTGACTCCTTTTCAATGAATGGCGGGGCACCCTATTTTACTAAATGTCAAAATATTCTTAATCTAAACCAGTCGGCTGCAGAGCCAGGGTGGAAATCTTTTGAATCTGGACAAAATAATCGTTTTTGGCTGATGGAAAATTTTTCAAATACTGCGTATAGTCAATTCCATGACTTTTTGTACCAATATCACAGATTAGGATTGGATGTTATGGCAGATAATCCGGATGCGGGTAGAGCAGTCGTTTTAGAAGCGATAAGATTGCTGCAACAAATAAATAAACAAAGAACGGCGTTGTATTTGATGACTATTTTCTTACAAACCAAACAGCAGGAGATTATTGAAATTTTCAAAGAAGGCACCCCTTCCGAAAAACAGCAAGCCGTTCAAATCATGAAGCAAATTGACCCCGCCAATGCCACGAAGTATGATGTTATAAATCAAGCAAAATAGCATGTTACGCGCCCTGCACATTGAGAATTACGCCCTTATTGATTCATTAGATTTGCAGTTTGATAAGGGATTTACTGCAATAACCGGAGAAACCGGTGCAGGAAAGTCAATACTTGTGGGCGCACTCTCTCTTATTTTGGGTGCCCGTGCCGATTCTTCCGTTCTTTACAATAATGCAAAAAAATGTATAGTGGAAGGTGAGTTTGATGTGCAACATCTTGATTTGGAAGATTTTTTCAACGTAAATGATTTAGAATTTAATAGTTATTTGATTTTGAGACGGGAAGTTTCCGAATATGGCTCAAGAGCATTTGTGAACGACACGCCCGTTACACTTAACATCCTGAAAGAACTTGCTGAAAAATTGGTGGACATTCACTCGCAACATCATCATTTATTGTTAAATAAACCGGAATTTCGATTGCAAACCATAGATGATTTTGCCCTACTGAGGTCGGATTTTTCTTCTTATCAGCATGTTTATCATCAATATAAAAAAAATGAAAAAACCCTTCTTGAATCCAAAGAGAAAGCAACAAAAGAGCGTTCGGAGAAAGAATTTTTAATGTATCAAAGTGATGAACTGCACGAGGCAAAATTGGTATCGGGAGAGCAGGATGAGTTAGAACAAAAGATTGCTTTTTTGAAAAACGCGGAAGAGATTAAAATGCAGTTATACAATTCCTTGCAAATCTTATCGGAGCAAGAAGGCAATACTATTCAACAGCTAAGTGAGGCGAGAAATGCCTGTCGCACCATTGCCCATTACGATGAAAAGATTAGCGATTTTACCACACGTGTAGAGACCATTTTGGTTGATATTAAAGATGTTGCATTTGAGTTAGCCGCAAAAGAGGAAGCCATTGAGGTTAATCCCGAAGAGTTGGAACGTTGCGAAAACAGATTAGATACCCTTTTTTCGTTGCAACAAAAACATAATGTGAAAACGGTGGAGGATTTACTTCAAAAACTGCAACAAATTGATGAAAAATTGTCTCAATATGAAAGTTTGGATGCGCAAATTGAGGCGTTGCAAAAAGAGTATGCAATATTGGAAGAAAGAATAACTTCTTTATCAAAAAATCTTACAGAGAAAAGAAAAGAGGCTGCCCTTTTGTTTGCAACAGAGCTTGAAAAAAAACTCGTACTTCTGGGGATGCCCGATGCCACTTTTGAAGTAGAAATTAGCCAACAACCTACTTTTACTTCCACCGGAACCGATGCAATTCAATTTCTGTTTTCGGCGAATAAGGGAATGCCCAAAACTTTTGTAGAAAAAACGGCTTCCGGCGGAGAGTTGTCGCGCATTATGTTAGCCATCAAATCTATCATTTCGGCGGCTTCTTTTATGCCAACAGTAATTTTCGATGAGATAGATACGGGAGTTTCCGGCTCCATGGCGAGCAAAGTAGCAGAAGTGATGTACGATGTTTCACTGCAAAGGCAATTATTAACGATTACCCACCTGCCGCAAATTGCCGCCAAAGCCAATACGCATTATCTTGTTTATAAAGATGTTGAGAGTGAAAAAGCGGTTACAAAACTCGAAAAAATTGAGGGAGCAGAACGCATCAGTGAAATTGCAAAGATGATGACAGGCAACAAAACCGGAGAAGCGGCGTTAAAAGCAGCGGAAGAATTGATTCAATAATTCAAAAATTCAATGTTCAAAATACTCTCACACTCTTACGGTCTTACGGTCTTACGGTCTTACGGTCTTACGTTTGTTCTCCTTTTCTCCCTTCTTCCTTGTTTTGGTCAGGCGAAAAAAGCACCGAAAGATTCACCGCATTTTGTGTATCAGTCTTCACTCTCTTTGGCTTACGGAATGGGTAAGATTTTTAATGGGTCAGATAATGTTCCGAATAGCAATATTTCTTTTGAAATACAGCAAGTTATTGCGTATCAATTTAACAACTACTTTTTTACCGGCGTTGGTACAGGACTTGATTTTTGGTTTTGTGATAAAAAAACATCTCCTTTTATTCCCATTTACGCAAATATTACTGCAAAATTCATGGATAAAAAAACTGCTCCATTTGTATTCGCCAATGTTGGCTATGCTTTTAAATGGCAAGTTGAGAAAAAAATGGAAGAAAATATTTTTTATGGTTCGAAAGCCGGAATCTATTTTCAATCTGGGGTTGGACTAAATTTAAAGTTTTCAGAAAAAATATCACTGTTACTTTCAGCGTATTATAAAATGCAGCAATCCGCAGTTCAATTCAGAGAAAGCGAATTGCTTTTAGCAGAAACAAAAAATCAACTTTTTCATTTTATTGGGGTAAAAATAGCGGTTTTGTATTAGTTATTACAAAAATCATGTTAATTTGCGCAATTAATTGTAGATAATGGGAAATTTAGTTACTTTACTTTCACAAGATGTTCGTTTTAATGAGGCACTTAGTGCTTGTATGAATTGTGGGGTTTGTACTGCCATTTGCCCCTCAGCTGAGTTTTATAATTACGACCCGCGCAAAATTTGTGATATTGTACAACGCGGGGAAGATGTTGAAATTGAAAAACTTTTGCGCTCCGAAATCATCTGGTACTGCGGAGAGTGTATGTCGTGCGCTACAAGGTGTCCCCGCGGAAACACGCCCGGATTGGTCATCATTTCCTTACGAAAAATTGCACAACAATTAGGCTATTTTGTGGATAGCGAAAAGGGACGGCAGCAATTTGCCTTAAAAAAGGTGATTGGCGGCTCCATTTTACAAAGAGGCTATTGCGTGCACCCCGATACTGTAGTTCCCGAATTGCACCCCGAACAAGGTCCCATTTGGAAGTGGTTTCGTGATAATATCAAAGATATTGCTCCCAAAGTGGGCGCAAACTATAAAGGCGAAGGGGCAGGCGCGCTGCGACATATCGCCGATAAAAATTTGGAAGAACTTAGAGAAATTTTTGAAGCCACCGGTGCCATCGACTTTCACAACAATATTGACTGGTTTTCTGATGAAAAAAGAGGAACCACTTCTGAAGAAGAGTATTTAAACGAAGTTTATACTGCAAATAACAATACCCATAGTCGCAGGGAGTAATTACATTATTTAAGAAATGGACATTAAAGGAAAAATTACGGGAATAAAATACAAAGTACTTCTTTCAGAGGATTTGAAAGTCGTTGAAATTAATAAATTCAACATTAATAAGGTTTCCTCTTTTTGTCTTTTGTACATTCAAGTCACAAATGCAACTTTTTTGTTTCGGCGAAATAAGGAAAAATATTCAAATGGCGTCATAAATCCTAATTTTTTTCTTGCCTTTTCTTTATTCTTATTATTATCCCCTATGACTCTTGAATGATATTTATATTCATTTTTTCCGTTGTTTACTGTATCTTTTGGTAAGTTTATAATCATATTTTCTTTATTTTTTAAGTTTCCAAATCGCACTGCACTGTCCCCGCATTACCGCTAACGTGGTGGCATATTGCCGAAGTTGCTGCTTTCCAACACTTTATCAACGCGAGCAACGGCTGCGAAAATACACAAATATCTATCCCGCGTGGTAAGGCAGCAATTTTGGCAATATGCTCGTTAGCAGCAGTTTCTTATTGATTATAATGCTCCCACGCGTCAATATCACCTTCAAATGCTTCATGAAAAGCCATTTCCTTCATACTTCGATATCCATAAGTTAGATATAAATCCTGATAGTCCCACCCCTTTTTGATATCCTTGATGCTACATTTTGGTACAAATGGGCTATCTTCAGGGACTTGTATATCCAAAAATGAGTTATTATCTGAAATTTGCATGTCCTCAAATGGGTTACTATCATCTAAAGACACCTCATAAATATCATCTAACTCCAGTGATTTTGAGTCAATTAATTTATTAATTATATTTTTTTTCATTATTGTATTGATTTTGTTACTTATTTTTGTTCTCAACTCTCATCATAGCATATGAACTCTTCGGAGTACTTTTTTATTTCGTTCTTTTATTAATTCAAATATAATCGTTTCTCGTCATAACCATTTCGTATTTTTCTCCGCGGGACATGTCCCAAAATTGCTGCTAACTAAAAATTATACGCAATACCTATCCCCAAAATCTCTTGAAATTGAACACGGCGCTTGGGTTTCCCCGGTTCGTCAAACAACACTTTATGATAATATTTTAAATTGGTGGTTAGCGAAACATTTAACACTTTCAAGAATTGATACATCACTATAAAATCCCAATCCACATCAATATTGCCGAATTTTTGATCTTTATCGTTATAAGGGGTATAAAGTTTTAAATTGGTAGCAATCATTAAATTCTTCACACCGGTGTATTTAATTCCGGCTTTAAAAGTCATACCGATCGAAGTGGCAACGGTTTTATTGGCAGGAACACCATAAGCGGTACGCAACAGCGTATCGGTGCAACTGGTAATCAATCCTGCTACAGGGGAATAATACAACGTAATTAAATCCGACCATTTCCAGTTTACCCCAACCGAAAGTTCCGTGTAAGAAGGTGAAAGCCAATTTGAAACCTTAACCCGAGCAGTATCTGCCAAATAATTGTATCCTGCAACATATTGCGATTTAAAAGTCCCGTTTGCCGCAATAAACCAAAAACTTTTTGTTTGTTCATTGGGAAAAATTTCCACTCCGAATGTAGTAGAGAAGTTAATCTTATCGTTCGCTTTTCTCCATTTATATTTTTTAAAATCAGTTGAATAAAGAATGCCATAATCAGTATCAAGATGGGTGTCCCACGCAATCCTATTTTTCTTATAATTTAATGTTACGTTTGCAAAAACAACACCGGAAAAATTACTATTTCCACCTGCTGCCCAATTTACCAACTGAGTTTGTGATATTTTTAGTCCTAATACTCCCGATAGTTTCCAATATTTTTTCCAATTCGAAAGTTCCGGCTCCTGCTGTTGAGCGAGGGTGTCTGTTGCTTGTTCAAATTGAGCGATGTCGTCTGTTATTTGCTCTATGATTGGCTCCTCTTGTGCAAAACCAAACATTATAACACTCAAAAAAAACAAAAAAACAATTAATTTTTTCATAATTTACAGGTTTAATGAATTTTATCTATTAAGTTTATGATAGGTTCTCCACCATCTGTCCGGTACCATATCTTTACAAGCCGTATCGAAATCGTTTTTTGAACAGGGGAGGAAATATTTTTTATCTTGTTGTGTTTTAATATGGAAGAATGGAACTTCAATCCACCAGCGTCCGGTTTTTTTACTTTGGTAAAAAACCAATTCGGATAACGCATGGGTTACCGGCACGGCATGTCTAAAATAGTTGTCTTCCTCTTTAAACAAAATGTCGTTAGGACGATTTGCAAATCCTTCAACAAAATACCAAAGAATATGGGCAATAAGTTGGGATGTTTGGTTAGAATAATCGAGCATGGGGTTATATTCATAAATTCCAAACGAGGAGAGTTTGTCGCTTAATCCGGCAAAAAGGGCTACGTGGCAAACTTCTTCACCATAAAATCCATTAGCAGAAGCATTTGCATTACCCGGTGCATCACTTTGTCTCACCGCTGATATATCCAAAGCCACCATATCTGCATTACGCACAATGGGTTCAATCTCTTCCATATCTTTTCTCAAAACGCCTACGCGATAGGTTTCAAAAAACAATTGCTTCATCAATTCAATATCCGCCTGACTGTTCAAGTAGGTTTGATACCCAATGTTTGAATAATTAAGAAGATAATTGGGCTGTTGCAAAACAATTTTATTCAAATACCCATCCGAAGAGATAGGTTCTTTTTCATCTCCCAAATCAAATTTAGAATCCACGGAGACGATATTTGCTACTTTTTCCAATTTTGTGTATGCCTGATAGTTGGCAAATGCGAGGTCGTTGCTTCCTCCCAGAATCACAGGAATCACCTTTTGTTCCATCAAATACGCAATAATATCGGAAAGGATTACGTAGGTGTCTTCAACCGTTTTTCCGGTAATCAAATTTCCCAAATCTAACACCGACACATTGTTTTTCCAATAGAACAATTTGTAAAACTCCTTTCTAATCTCGTCGGGTGCAGATTGAGAGCCTTCATTGTTAGTGGAATACCTTGCTTCAGGAACTCCCAAAATCGCAATATCAATATTCGACAAGTCCGGTTCTTCATCTTTAGAAGAAAACCAAATATGAGCAAACAATAGTTGAGGGTTGATACTTGTCTCATTGAGAAAGAATTGCTCGAGGGCAACGGGGGTAAAAAAGGGGAGAAGTTCCATTATTGTTTTTTTCTAAAAGGACGTTTTTTTGCTGTGGGAGAGGTTTGTTCTATGATAGTAGAAACTTCCTGATAAGTAAGTTGGTGCGGAATAAATCCTTTTGGAATTTTAAAATTATTCGAACCATTTGTAATATACGCACCGTATCTTCCATTTACCACTTTAATATTTTCATCCTCCGAAAACGATACCAAAATATTTTTAGTGCCCACATTTTCAATTTGTTGAATAGCTTCTTCCAAAGTCAGCGTAGCAGCATTTATTCCTTTGTCTAACGTAATATTTTGGGCATTGAATTTAATATACGGACCATATTTTCCAACCACTACAAACACCTCGTGTTCATTATATTTTCCTAATAAACGAGGGGCACGCGCTTGATTTTGTTTTACTTTTTCTTCAATCAATTCAATGGCTTTATCAAATTCAATTTCTAAGGGGTCGATCTCTTTTGGAATTGTAACATATTCATTTCCAAATTTGATATAGGCACCAAATCGTCCCATACTCACCACAACCTCAGCCTCATTATAGGTGCCCAGCGTTTTTGGTAAATTAAAAAGTTCCAATGCTTCTTTTAAAGTAATCGATTCAATAGATTGACTTTTTTTCATTCGGGCGTATCTGGCTTTATTATCCTCGTAATTATCACCAATTTGCACCATAGGACCATATTTTCCTAATTTGGCATACACATTTTTTCCGGAGCTATCTTGTCCTAAAATGCGCTCTCCGCTTGCTTTTTGGGAATGGGAAATGGCAGTTTCAATAGAATCGTGGAACCCTTTATAAAAATGATGCAACATTTTTTGCCACGCAACGGTTCCCTCCGCAATATCATCAAACTCTTTTTCTACTTGCGCCGTAAATCCATAGTCCATAATGGCTTCAAAATTGTTTTGCAGATATTCATTTACAACAATTCCTATATCTGTAGGGAATAATTTCTCTTTTTCCGCGCCATATTTTTCTTTGGAGATGGTTTCTTTAATCTCCTTATTTTTCAAAGTTAATTGCGCAAAACTACGCTCTTTTCCGGGTCTGTTTTCTTTCACCACATAATCTCTTTTTTGAATTACGGAGATAGTTGGCGCATAAGTAGATGGGCGTCCTATTCCCAATTCTTCCAATTTTTTCACCAATCCGGCTTCGGTGTAGCGAATAGGGGGTTGGGCAAATTTTTGAGTAGCTTTTATCTCCATGGCACACAAGAGCTCACCTTGCACAACCGGAGAAATAACGCCCTCCTGTTCATCTTGCTCATCATCCTTAGATTCAAAATAAACCTTTAAAAATCCTTGAAAAAGAACAACTTCGCCTGTTGCGACAAATTTTTCTTCCCGATTTGAAATCGGAATATTTATGGTCGTTTTTTCGGTAAGCGCGTCGCTCATTTGCGAAGCAATGGTGCGTTTCCAAATCAGTTCGTATAAACGCTTGGTAAAAGTATCACCTTGAATAGTTTGGCTTCCCAAGTCCGTGGGGCGAATCGCTTCGTGGGCTTCCTGTGCCCCGCGTGTTTTGGTTACATATTTGCGGGTATGTGAATACTCTTTGCCATACAGTTTTTCAATCTCTTGCTTTGCCGATGCCAATGCCAAATTGGAAAGATTCACAGAATCGGTACGCATATAGGTGATGTAACCGGCTTCGTAAAGTTGTTGGGCAATCACCATAGTTTTAGTTACCGAAAAACCCAATTTTCTTGCCGCTTCCTGCTGCAATGTGGAGGTTGTAAACGGAGGTGCAGGCGATTTTTTTCCAGGACTTTTCTCTACAGATAGTACTGAAAAATCGGCTGTGATGCAATCCTTTAAGAAATTATGAGATTCTTCAATCGTATCAAACTTTTTATTCAACTCTGCCGTTAACTCATTTTTCTTATTATTTTTCGATTGAAACAGCCCCACTACTTTAAAGTGTGAAGATGATTGGAAATGGGTTATCTCTCTTTCCCGCTCCACAATCAATTTCACAGCCACCGATTGTACCCTTCCGGCAGAAAGTTGCGGACGAACCTTGCGCCAAAGTACGGGCGAGAGTTCAAAACCCACCAAACGGTCTAATATTCTACGGGCTTGCTGTGCATTTACCAAATCGATGTCCAAATTGCGGGGATTTGCCAAAGCATTCTCCACTGCCTGCTTTGTAATTTCATGAAATACAACACGTTTTGTTTTATCAACCGGAATATTGGCGGCTTCAATCAAATGCCATGAAATTGCTTCTCCTTCGCGGTCGTCGTCGGTTGCCAGCAATACTTCAGGGGCTTCTTCCGCCATCTTTTTAATGTCGGCAATCAATCTCTTTTTATCCGGCATTATTTCGTAATGGGGATAAAAATCCTGGTGGATACTTATTCCCAGATCTTTTTCCGGCAAGTCGCGGACGTGTCCTTTGCTGGATACAATTTCATACTCTTTACTTATGAATTTTTGAATGGTTTTTGCTTTTGCCGGAGACTCGACAATGATTAGTTTTTTGCTCATAATATGGGTTAGTTTATTTAGGTGAAAAAAGATTTTAAAATTGGCGGCAAATAAATTATTTTTTTTTAAACGAAAAAAAAAAAAATTGTTATTGCGCCGTTGCCAAGGTAACCACGCTGATTTTTACGGAAGGAATAACGGCTAATTTTTTCGCGGCAGCCTCTAATGTAGCTCCTGTGGTTAATACATCATCGCACAATAGAACATGCTTATGGGATAATAATATAGAATCTGTGAGTTGAAATACATCTTTCACGTTTTGCCAGCGGTTGAACCGGCTCTTCTTGGTTTGTGTTTCCGTAAATTCGGAACGTATTAATATATTAGTATTGTATGGAATTTTTAAGCCGTCGCTTAATCCTTTTGCAAACCACTCACTTTGGTTGTATCCTCTTTTTCGCTCTTTTTTCTTATGTAAAGGAATTGGAATAATCATATCCGTTTTCCCCCATTTCTCGTTTTGAACGAGTTGTGTTCCATACAATTTTCCGAGAAAAGCACCCACTTCTTTATTGCCGTAATATTTTAATTGGTGTAAAATTTTTTGCACCATATCTCCTTTTTTATAAAACAGAAACGCCCCCACATTTTCAATGGGTGCACGTCCCCAAAATAGTTGAGACAGCGGAGATACATCAAATTCGTGATAGCGGGTTTCCGGCAGGTTATACAAACAATGCAGGCAAAAAAGAGGTTCGTGCTGCAACAAAACAGTTCCGCAAGAGATGCAGGTGCGGGGGTAAAAAAAGTTGAGGAGGTGGGAGAGCATGGGAGTGGTTAGTGGTTAGTGGTTAGTGGTGAGAGGTGAGAGGTTTGGGGGTTGGGGTGGGTGCGCTGCAAATATACATTTTCAAAAGCCGTTTGTCAAGGGGTAATAGATTTTTTTTCAGATGAAAAAACTATACTATCACTTTTTTCCCGATAAAATTGATTTATACTGATTTTGGTTTAAAAGTACCTCAATAGCCTTTTTTACATCGGGATCGGTGTTGAGTTGGTGCTCAATTCTTCCCTTTTGAAAATAATAACGAACCACTATCTCGTTTGCAATAAAATCGGAAAGCTCGTTTTTGAATTTATAAATATCATTGCTTTTTTCGCTTTCAATTTTGTTAATCATTTCATTATAAATAGATTCTATTGCATTGAAATATTTTTCGGTTTGGGCAGTCTCTTTTAGTTCTTGCAACAGTTCTTCGGTTTCGGTTTTGTACTTAAAGTTTTTACTGAGTGCAAAATCTGTAAATTGCTTGTATTCATCCGCAGAAAGAGTAAATTTATTGGGTGGCAAAATGGAGTCGTGTTTGGCAGCATATTCATTACAAAAATCAAAAATAATATTGTTTAACACTAAAGCAATGAGTATATTACTCGGAACCGAATCGGGGGTAATAATATCGGGTTCAATGCCCCCTTTGTCATAAACCGTTCTTCCTTTTTTTGTTTTGTAGGGCGTTGCCAACGAATCGGGAATATGCGGTGCTGCTCCCAACGTATCTCGATTAAAATAATCCACATTTTGCACACAACGACCACTGGGAATATAATATTTAGAAACAGTAATTTTAAACGAAGTATTATAACTCAGTGGAACAATATTTTGCACCAATCCCTTTCCAAAAGTTTTCTTTCCCAAAATAACGCCTCTGTCCAAATCCTGAAAAGCACCCGCCACAATCTCCGATGAGGAGGCACTCGCTTCGTTTACCAAAACCACCACAGGAATATCCTTATCTACTGCCGCACTTCTTGTTCTAAAAATGTTGTTTTGCTCTTTAATCTTTCCTTTTGTTTCCGCAATAATCACATTTTGGTCAACAAAAATATTCATAATATTTACGGCTTCCTGAAGCAATCCGCCGCCATTATTACGCAAATCCAAAATCAAATACTTCATTCCTTGCTCTTTAAGTTTCAGGAAGGCTTCTTTCACTTCCAGACCTGCTTTGTCCATAAATTGACTCAAATTGATATACCCGACACCGTTTTGCAACATTCCGTAATAGGGTACCATGGGAAATTTTATTTCCTCCCTTTTTACAGCAAAAGTGTGTTTTTTCCCATCTGTAGGGCGTTCAATTTCAATATTTAACGTGGTTCCGGGTTGTCCTCTCAAAATAAGACTGATATTTTCGGAATTCACACCTTGCACACTTTGTCCGTTTATTTTCAAAATTATATCACCGGCGCGAAGACCTGTTTTATGGGCGGGCGATTTTTCATATACTTCGGCAATAACCACATTGTTTTTGTGCGGCTGAATCAACGCCCCAATTCCGCCGTACTGCCCAGTAGTCAGAAGTTTTGCCTCTTCCACTTTCGATTCCGGGTAATACACAGAGTAGGGATCAAGGTTTTCCAACATTCCATTTATTGCTTTCGTAACCAAATCGGTAGGGTTAATTTCATCGGCATATTTCGCATTCAGCTCTCTTAAAATAGAGACGAATATATCCACGTTTTTAGCAATTTCAAAATCATTTTGCGCTGATAACGAAATGGTTACAAAGAACAGAGGAATAAGAAGAAGTTTTTTCATTTTGCAAATAAATTTAAGACTTACATAACAGAAATTGCTTTAAAATATTGTATTCGCTCCAACAGATAGAGAAAAGATTTAGCAAAAATACAGTTTATCACCGATACAATAAAAAAAAATATATTTTCGCCGCCCTATTCATAAAAAATATTGTGTTTTGAAAACTAATGATGAATAGGGTTGAAAATCAGGTTGTTTATAAAAAATTAATGATATAAAAAAATGGGAGCAAGAAAACGATTAGCGGCAGAAGCACGTAAAGAAGCCAAAAAAAATGTATATATGGCTCGATTAAACGATAATCCAACTTCGCCAAGGAAGACCAGAATTATGGCAGACCTGGTTCGCGGCAAAGAGGTGGACTACGCCATGAATGTATTGAAATACAGCCGCAGAGAAGCAGCTGAAAAAATATTGAAACTCTTGAAATCTGCCATTGCAAACTGGCAAGTGAAAAACGAAGGGCAACGAATTGAAGATGCTCAGTTATACATTAAATATATATGGGTTGATGGTGGTCGAATTTTGAAAAGATTGCGCACAGCTCCTCAAGGACGTGCAAACCGCATCAGAAAACGCTCAAACCACATCACTATCATCTTGGAAGACAAAACAAAAAGTAATTTAGAAAATAATATTGAATAACTATGGGTCAAAAAGTTAATCCGGTAGGTTTACGATTAGGAATTATCAGAGGTTGGGATTCCAATTGGTACGGCGGCAAAAGTTTCGCCGGTAAAATTGTTGAAGACGAAAAAATCAGACGCTATTTGAATGCACGTCTTTTTAAAGCCGGTATCGCGAAAATTTACATCGAAAGAACATTAAAACTTGTTACGGTTACCATTAACACCGCCCGCCCGGGATTGATTATCGGAAAAGGCGGTCAGGATGTGGATAAACTAAAGGAAGAGTTGAAAAGAATTACCGGAAAAGATATTCAAATCAATATTTCTGAGGTAAAACGCCCCGATTTGGATGCCAACTTGGTAGCCCAAAATGTTGCCAAACAAGTTGAAGGCAGGGTTTCTTACCGTAAAGCCGTTAAAACTGCCATTGCTTCAACCATTCGCGCCGGAGCCGAAGGGATTAAAATCTCCGTATCGGGACGTCTTGGTGGTGCTGAAATGGCTCGTAGAGAACATTTTAAAGAAGGAAGAACGCCGCTTCACACCTTGCGTGCGGATATTGACTATGCCACCGCAGAAGCCCATACCACCTACGGAAGAATTGGCGTGAAAGTGTGGATTTGCAGAGGTATTGTTTATGGCAAAAAAGACCTCTTTGCCGCAAGTATTGAACCTAAAGAACAAAAAACGGGCGGAATGAGACGTGGCGGTAGAAACGAAAGAGGTGACAGAGATAGAGGAGAAAGAGGGGATAGAGGAGAACGCCGCGAACGCAGTGACAGAAACTAACCCTACGAACAACGTAAGGGCGAATCGCATTCGCCCCAACAATACGCCCCCAACAATTTAAAATAAACGAAAATAATAAATAGCAATGTTACAACCCAAAAAAACCAGATACAGAAGACCGCAGAAAGGTCGGATGAAAAAGATTACCAAACGTGGTGCCGAACTCAGTTTTGGCTCGTTTGCCATCAAGACCATGGAAGAACACTGGCTCACCGGTCGTCAAATTGAAGCTGCCCGTCAGGCAATTACCCGTTACATGAAACGTGAAGGACAGTTGTGGATTCGGATTTTTCCCGACAAACCCGTAACCAAAAAACCGGCAGAAGTTCGTATGGGTAAAGGAAAAGGAGCTCCCGAGTATTTCGTAGCTCGCGTTAGCCCCGGCAGAATTTTGTTCGAAGCAGAAGGCGTTCCTTACGAAGTGGCTAAAGAAGCCCTCCGCCTCGGTGCTCAAAAATTGCCCGTTACTACTAAATTTGTAGTACGTAGAGATTATTCACCCGAAGTATAATGCGCATTAAATTAGAACTATAGATTATGAAAAAGCAAGTAGTATCGGAATTTTCTACCCCGGAATTAAAAGAAAGATTGATGGAAGAGCAATTACTTTTGAGCAGATTAAATATGAATCACGCCATCTCTCCCATCGAAAATCCAAATAAAATAAAAGAACAACGCAAAACCATTGCGAGAATTAAAACAGAATTACGTAAACGCGAAATCACCGCATAATTGAATACATCATGGAAGAAAAAAGAAACAACAGAAAAGTTCGTGAAGGATTAGTTACCAGCAACAAAATGGAAAAATCTATTTTAGTAAGCGTTGAACGTAAACTAAAACACCCCAAATATGGAAAATTCTTGAAAAGAACTACCAAATTGATGGCACACGACGAAAAAAATGAGTGCAACATTGGGGACAAAGTAAAAGTTATGGAAACACGCCCGTTGAGCAAAAATAAATGCTGGCGTTTAGTAGAAATCATTGAAAGAGCAAAATAGTTATGGTACAACAAGAATCAAGATTAGCAGTAGCCGACAATAGCGGAGCCAAAGAAGTTCTGGTAATCCGTGTATTAGGTGGAACAAAAAAACGCTACGCAGGCGTGGGTGACAAAGTAATCGTTACCATTAAAAGTGCAATTCCGTCCGGAAACGTAAAAAAAGGTACGGTAACCAAGGCTGTGGTTGTGCGTACCAAAAAACATATTCGTCGCCAAGATGGTTCCTACATTAAATTTGATGACAACGCCGTGGTTTTATTAACCGCAGCGGAAGAGTTGCGCGGCACCCGTATCTTTGGACCGGTAGCCCGCGAACTCCGCGAAAAACAATATATGAAAATCGTTTCGTTGGCACCGGAAGTGTTGTAATCAATTACGAATTACGAATTACGATTTTTTTTATACGGTGGCAGTTGTAAGATTGCCGCCGTTTTTTTTTCAAACAAACCGCAATGACAATTATGGCTGAAAGCCTACCTATTAACCTGAGTTCAAAAAGAGAAAAGAATTTTGAAAGATTTTTTTGTTGAACTCCTACGGAGTTCTGGTAGAGACGTGGCGTGCCGCGTCTCTACCCCGAGCTGCGCTTCGCTTGCACGGGGTTATCACTAATTTATCTCCTTCGGAGATAGGATTGTATGTACTTCTAATGCGCTTGCTTATAAAAGGTGTTTTTTCGTTTTATTAGGTGAAAATTAGGTGCTTTATTAACCAAATTCCTATTCTGCTACACAACGAACCGTTTGCCCATACGCACGATAGCTGCTGAGCATACTGGCACCGCCGTTGTAGAAGTCCAAGCCGTAAGCGTACTCACTACTATTAGGCGTACTACTCCAATAGGCACCATTGTCGTCTGCAGAGTAAAGTCTATCATCGCTGAAGCGGAGATAACCTGCAGCCGTGAGGAATATAAAGTTATTGTTATCACCAAACTTGCGCCCATTAATACCATTTTGCGTAGTCCACACACTACCCGCATTAATCAGAGATTCAAACTCCTCTTTTGTGGGCAACCGCCATCCTTTTGGGCAAACTTTTTTGGCTTCCTCCCATGTGTAATAATTACCATAATCCTCTGGGGCAAATGCGCCTACATTCTTCTTTGCCCAACAAACCCCGTTAATAACCACAGCATCGGTATTCACCGGTGTGGGTTTGTTAGGGGCGGGTTTTTCCGGCTCAGGCTTGTAGGGGGCGGGCTTTTCCGGCTCAGGTCGGTAGGGCGCGGGCTTGTTGTTGGGCGGTTTAAAGTAAAAATCTTGCGTTAGCATACCACTTTTGTAAGGCATTTGTTGCTTATGGGTAAGATTGGCAACCTCACCGGCAACTTTATTAATGATACCATCAATGGTTACGCCCTCTTTTTCAATTTCTTGTATTAAATAATGGGTAAAAACGCCGTTGCGCAAGCCATATCTGCTCCCCTCCTGTGCCGTGGAACCGGGCCATGAGGAAAACAACACATAGATACCCATGGGTGCTTTTACTTCTGCTAACCCTTTTTCGCTACTTCCTCTGCTCCAACTTCTTTTATAGGGATTGTCCTGGCAGGCATCTAAAATCAGCAACTTCATTGCCACCTGCTTTTCGTCCATGTTATCTAACACTTGCTCAACACTATAAGCTTTGTACTTAACGTTAGATTCTTCGCCATCGGTTGGAAAATCCACAGGAATTAAATAATTAATTCCCTTTATTTTCATGCCGTGTCCTGCAAAATAGAAAATAGCCATATCGTTTCTTTCAATACTCCTGTACCATTTGTCTAAATTCTTTTCTAAAGTTTGTAAATCATTGTTTTTAAGAAGGGTAACTTCAAAACCGAGCCGGGTAAATACGGTTGCCATATCATCTGCATCATTAGCGGCATCCGGCAAATTCCGCTCTTTGTTGCCGTAATCGCTCATCCCAATCACCACGGCTTTACGCTGTTGGTTGGTAGGATTGTCGCCGGGTGGCTTTACTAATCTTAAATTACGGTCTTGTGCAAACGAAATGCCCGCAAAAAAAAAGAGGGCAAATAACAAACAGATTTTTTTCATCGTGTGCTATGTCTATTTTTTACAAATATCCAATTTGTTGCTCCCCGCACCTATTGTTTCACAAACTTCCGCACGGCAATCTGTTGTTTTTCATCTGTTACTCTAACAAAGTAAAAACCATTCGCTAAAGAAGTTATGTTAATTTGTGCATGTTTGTTGTTTATATTTTGTTTAGAAACCACCACACTACCGGTTATATCCAAAATGTCGTAAGATAACAGTTGGGTTTTGGATTCAATAGTTAATGTGGCGTGCGCAGGATTGGGATGTATGGAGAAAAAGTTCGTTTTATAGGCACAAATGCTCTCCGGAATAGAATCAATGAGTAGTTCCACGCTGCTTTCCGCTTCGTAAGTTCCTTTAAAAGCACGCAAATTGATGGGAATGATGGAGCCGCCTTCCGCAGCAGTGGTTATTTTACCTTTTAGTGTAACCATTTTACTATTTCCAACCGGAATTTCAGCAATTGTTTGCTTGTTGGCAACCCACTCAAAACCTTGAACAGCAACAGTTCCTTCTGCTAAAACGTCAAAAATAGTATTGTGCCCAATATTTGCTACTTCCAATTCAATATCTACTATATCTCCATGAAAATAGGTTTCTTTTATCGAATCATGAATGATATTTGCGCCGGTAATTTCAAGTATTGGGGCTTGAATAGAGAGTTCAATCTCTTGTTGAAAACTGTTATCATCCGATTCTACGTTAAAAGTAAAAACCACAACGGTTTCGTCGGGGGTGTATGGTTTAACGGTGGCTTTTAAAAATTTGGAAGCCTCAAATTCTCCCCCTGCCGGAATGGAAGGAATGGAAATAGTGGCATCACTTATTGTTACCTCATCAGATTCCGTATTAAGTGTGATTATAATTTCGGAGCTGGCGGCAACCCCAATATTTTTCAACGAAATATCAAAAAAGATTTGCCCATTGTTAATCAAAGTGCTTTCGGTGTTTAATTCAAAACTTCCGGTAATAAAACCACCTTCTTCAGAAATACACTGAATCGTTTTAAAATATTGAATATATTTTTGCGCCCAAGCTGCAAATTCATATTCTCCGGGTATTTCAAGCGGGTTAAAAGTTAAGGTAATGTTTCCATCTGAGCCGGCAAAACCGGTGCTTATAAGCTCTCCATCAATGCCGGTTAATGCACAATAGGAATAGGGAGCCACTTGTGCGGTGAGGGTATTTTGATTGGTAAACAATTCGTCAGGCAGCACCACTTCCATTTGCGAAGGCTGTGTTAAATAGGTCATCAACGAGGGGTCTCCCATGAGGTGGTAAATTTCCCAATAATATTTTTTGTAGCTTGAACCGACAGAGGATTGTTGTACGGCATCATTTCCGGCTTTTATCATAGAACCGAAAGTGGTCATCCACTTATCGTTAGTTTCTCCGTGGGTATGAAATAACCGGTCGTAAGCACCTAAACGGGTGGCATCATAGGTTGGGTTTGCGCTGATTGAGGTTCTTGCTCCAATTGCCCAATAATAATCAGGGTTCCAATACGTATAATCCGAACCTCCGATATACCCCACAGCACCTTTGTTGGCGGCACGAAGCAACGCCTCACCAAAACATTCAGACATATTGAATTGATTTGACAAACAACAATTTCCTATCATCAAACCATACTTATTAGCATTACTCATAGCAGAGATGTGACTTATTTTAAAAGAAGGGTCGCTCCATTCGTTCCAGTCGCAGTGTGCGGTATAATTGGCAATTCCAACGCCATTACCTATTTCTTGACGTATGAGTGCCGCCTGTCCTGAACAATTGTCTAAATGCGCATAAACATTTGTATAACCGTAAGCTGTATTAGCGTAGTTTTGGGTTGCATAATTCACAAAACCGTTTCCATAGGTGAGCCCGGCTCCACCATAATCATGACCGGCAATTAAACAGATGTTATCTAAGTAACTCGGGTCAGGCATAGTAAATTGCTCATATTGAAGCGTTTTGACAATTTGTGGAGTTAAATGAGTCAAATTTTGTGCGGAAAAACGTCCGTAGTAACAGCTGGGAAGATTGCCGCCGTTCCACGTAAAGTAATATAGATCAGTAGCGTGATCCGGTTCGCCGGGCTCTAAACAAACGCCCGTAAAGGAAGGTATTTGTTGCACATCGCCCACCAGCAATACATAAGTTGGCGCGGGATTTTCAGGAGTAGCATTGGTATAATGAGACTTGATGTACGCAGCAATAGTAGTAGTGGTAGTACCTACATTTGCTTCATCGGTATAGGCAACTTCAACGATAAACCCTTTTCTTTTTTTCCACGCGATAAATTGATCTAAAGCACCTCTAAACATTTGATGGGCAACAATTAAGTATTTAACCGGAGTACCGGAAAACTCTGCTTTTGCGCCAGCTATTGGATTTATTACATAAGATGGTGTAAACAACGGACTTTTATGCAATTCTTTTAACGATTGTGTTTTAACAAATTCTACTTTTTTGAAAATAATTTCAACCTCAACGGAATGATACACTTTAATTTCTTGGGTTACAGGATTATATTGTACGGGAGAAATAAAAAGTTGTCCCAAATTCACATTACGCATTATGCCTAACTCTTCAAATTTTGCCAAGGGCAACGCATAAAAAGCATCGGTTTGATAAGTATTCAGGTTTTTAATAAACGCAGCCGGACCTTGATGAGATTTAGAAAGCAGCGGTTGGGCAGGATAAATTTGATGCGCAATACCTAATGATTTCGCATCATAAATCACATAATCTTTACCATATACATTCAGCACATAATCTCCAAAAATGGGAATTTCTAATGTATTTACCAATACCGGCAGCTCCGGATTTCCAACTTCGTTACTATTTCCGCACCCTTCCATAGTAATGTGCGAAAAAGCACCATTATCTGTTTGAATATCAGTGGTTTTTAAATCTCCAAAAACAAAGGAAATGTTAATTTTTTGGTAACTGTTTTCATTAATTTTGTATGCAGATTGTGCCTGTAATGAAAATGAAAGCATCATAAATAATGCCAAAAAAGAGAAGATAATATTTTTCATTGAAATAAATTTTAAAACGCCGCGAAAGTAGATTATTTTCTCTTAACTCAAAAAAAATATTCTACCTCTTTTTTCGTTATAAAACCCCACACTTCATACCCCATACCTCTCACCTCTCACCTCTCACCTCTCACCTCCTCACCTCTCACCTCCCCATGCGCATCATTCAAGGCAAAAACAAAGGCAGACAAATTCAGGCACCGGCATCGCTTCCGGTACGACCTACTACCGATTTGGGAAAAGAGAGCCTGTTTAACATTTTGAACAACTACTTTCATTTTGATAGAATTACCGTACTGGATCTGTTTGCCGGAACCGGAAATATTTCATACGAGTTTGCCTCGCGGGGGGCTATTTCGGTAACGGCTGTGGATAACTATCAGGGCTGCACCGATTTTATTAGAAAAACCGCTGAAAAACTGCAATTTGACAATATTTCTGTCATTCGGGGAGATGCTTTCTCTTTTGTGGAACGTAGTCGCCAAAAGTTTGATATTATTTTTGCTGACCCGCCTTACGATTTGGTTGGTTTGGAAAAAATTGTAGCATCTGTTTTTCAAAACCAACTATTAAACCCAAACGGGTGGCTCGTTTTAGAACACCCCAGAGAGTATGATTTTTTGCAACACCCCAATTTTTACGAGCACCGAAAATATGGGAAACTGAACTTCACTTTTTTAGTTAATTTTGAGTGTTAAACTGTTTTGAACTAAGGTTTTTTTATTTTTGCACCGAAAAACTAACGTATTTATGAATTATTTTTCAAAAAAACTTCTTTTTTTCTCATTAACTTTCTTTTTCAGTTTTTCATTATTCGCGCAAATTATTACCGGCGCAGAACAAACAGAACGCTATTTTCCTTTGTTGCAAAACAAAAAAGTGGCAGTATGTTTCAATCCAACTTCAGTAATAGGAGATACGCATTTGGTTGATACGTTGGTAGCTGCCGGTATTAAAATCGTGAAAATCTTTGCACCGGAGCATGGTTTTCGCGGGGAGGCAGAAGCCGGTGCGGTTATTCAATCTTCCTTTGACACAAAAACCGGAATTTCCATCGTATCTTTGTACGGAAAAAATAAAAAACCCACCGCTGAGCAACTTAAAGATGTGGAGTTGATTGTTTTTGATATGCAGGATGTAGGATGTCGTTTTTTTACCTATATCTCTACGTTACACTACATTATGGAAGCCGCGGCTGCGCAAAATGTTCCCATTTTAATTTTAGACCGCCCCAACCCGAACGGCTATTTTGTGGATGGTCCCGTGCTGGAAGAGAAGTACAAATCGTTTGTGGGGATGCACCCCGTTCCGATTGTGCACGGCATGACCATTGGCGAGTATGCGCAAATGATTAACGGTGAAAAATGGTTGGAAAATAACCTTGTCTGCAATTTACAAGTTGTTGAATGTAAAAATTATACACATAAAGACAGATACAGTTTGCCGATTAAACCCTCTCCCAATCTATGTTCCGATGAAGCCATCTATTTGTATCCTTCTTTGTGTCTTTTTGAAGGCACCGACATCAGTCTTGGGCGCGGTACAACTACTCCGTTTTGCGTATGCGGACATCCGAATTTAACGATTGGTGAATACTATTTTACTCCAAAACCGATAAAAGGCGTTTCGGAAAACCCGCCTCAAAAAGGGGAAAAATGCAGAGGTTTTGATTTTACAGAATACGCAACAAAAAATTTAGAACATAATAATTCGTTTAACATTACATATTTAATTACTGCGTATAAACACTTTCCCAAAGAGATGAAGTTTTTTACAAACCCGGATTTTTTTGACAAATTAGCAGGAAACTCCACCTTGCGATGGCAAATTATCAACGGAAAAAGTGAAGAAGAGATTCGTGCATCGTGGCAACCCGCACTAAACAAATATAAAGAAATGAGAAGCAAATACTTAATTTACCCCGAATAATTACTAATTCAAAGTTCAAAGTTCAAAAATTCAAAGAGTTTGAACCTTGAACCTTAAACCTTGAACCTTGAACCTTAAACCTTAAACCTTGAACCTTAAACCTTTAACCTTGAACCTTGAACCTTTAACCTTGAACCATAATGTTAGAAATAATACAAAATATTGACACCATCGTTACCCTGTTTCTAAACGGACTTCATGCTTCGTGGTTAGACCCCGTAATGTTTTGGATTTCAGATAGATTTGTGTGGATTCCTCTGTATCTTTTTGTACTTGTTATTGCAATAAAAAAATGGAAGAAAAAATCGATTCTGCTTATTATCCTGCTTATTTTAACCATTGCCCTCTCCGACCAGGGTTGTAACTTATTGAAAAAAAGCACAAAACGACTACGTCCAAGTCATAATATTGAGTTGGAATACAAAATCCATTTGGTAGAAAAACCTGACGGAGAATTGTATCGCGGCGGACAGTTTGGTTTCCCTTCCGCACACGCCTCTAATGCGATGGTTTTTGCGCTTTTTGTTTTCTTTTTTGCAGGAAACAGAAGAACGTGGGTGCTGCTTGCCGGCTTTTTTTGGGCAGCATTGCTAGGATTTAGCCGCATTTATCTGGGAGTGCATTACTGGTTGGATGTGGAGTGCGGGTATTTAGCGGGGGCAGTGTGCTTTGCGGCATTCTTTGCGCCTTTGCGCCTATGCGAGAGAAAAATAATATTTTCGCGAAAACAAAAAACTGTATAACTAAATAAACTAACATTATGACTGAGAACGAACTATCAAGAATTATTGTGAATACTGCATTCAGGATTCACTTACAATTG
>Ga0209628_10000342_pt1 | contig 28177 bp, 25 predicted proteins | sample TergutCu122P4_FD_187285 | JGI IMG/M metagenome (GOLD analysis project Ga0209628, IMG submission 187285) | Cubitermes ugandensis P4 segment gut microbial communities from Kakamega Forest, Kenya - Cu122 P4 (SPAdes) (version 2) | ecosystem: Host-associated > Arthropoda: Insects > Digestive system...
TTAACCGTTACGATAACAGTTTCTGAAAATGAATCGCCCCGCGAACGGAAAGCAATGCTGAGATTTGTATGTGAATCTAAAACCGTCGGTATTACAGTTATACAATCATCAATTCCCGAATGGGTTTCAATCAACGGTGTAAAGTGGGCAACGCGCAATGTGGGCGAACCCGGTACTTTTGTGGAAAACCCGGAAGATTACGGCGAGTATTACCAGTGGAATAAAGCTACAACAGATTTTTTGCTTATCGACGATTACTATAAAAGCGTTTATGCAGATTCAAAATCCTGGTTGCCGGCTAACGACCCAAGTCCTGCAGGTTACCGGGTGCCCACTTGGGAAGACATGATATACAGTTTATTAAATTCAGAGTATGTATCACACGACTGGACAACACGAAACGGAGTAAAAGGCATGAAATTTACCGACTTGGCAACCGGCAAGAGTATTTTTCTTCCTGCCACCGGTTATCGCTACGACTTTGACGGTATGCTGCGCCAAAATGTCAACTACGATTATTATTGGATGAATGTTACGATGGGCTCCATGGTTTACCTTCTATTTTTCAGAAATGGCAGGGCGGACGGTACAATCTTCGGTATGCGTAGTTACGGGCTTCCAATACGTTGCTGCCTTATCGAATAATTGTGTTACCCCGTTGTGCAGAGAATGGCTCTTAAGCGTATCGCTTTATTTCTTCTTTGAGCCGTTTTATTTCTTCTTTCAGTATTTCTATATAATCCTGCTGGTTTTTCATTATAAATTCGGGGATATTGTAAAAATAATTATCTCTCGCAGCATAAGTTCCCGAACAATTATCGTAATTATTAATGGTAGTAAAATTGTCTTCTTCTTTTATTTCCTGTATTTCTTTGCCCAAAAGTTTGGCTATGCGCTCCCATTCCTCATCGGATATGCGAATTTCTCCGCGTTCCCGGCGCTGATATTGAGACTGACTAATAAAAAGCAATTCAGCCATATCGCCCTGGGTCATATTCTTTTCTTTGCGTGCTGTAATCAGTTTACTCTTTATCATAATTTTAAAAATATTGGATGTTTTATGCCTGCAAATGTAAACAAAAAAATCAAAGACTTGCTAACATTTTACCACATAAAATTCACATAAAAATCACATAAAAAAAACAGGTTTTATAAAAAAATAGTTTGTAGCATTGCATTTTCATCTTTTAAGTATTTGTATCATGAAACAATTTTTATTTGAATTATGTTAAAATAGAAATAATATAAAATAATTTGTGATATATACTTAATAATAATAATAATTTAAAAACAACTAAACATGAAAACGACTAAATTTCGATTATTATTGTCGGTAATTGTTTTTATTCCGGCAATCGTTTGGGCGCAAGACCCCAGAACGGATTTTAAAAAACAAATGAATAACTTGTTTCAGCAGGTAGATAAATCGAGGATAACTTCCGGCCTGCTGTCCGATTATGCTTTTGAAGTGGTAGAAATTGCTCCTTTCAACGGCATACCGTCTGACACTAACTATGTAAACACCGCCACTTGGGTCGGTCTTTACAGCAGCATCTACGATGCCAAAATAAACAACCTGATCACTCTTGAATCGCCGGACGTGGTTGCCGAAAGGTTTATTGAGGCTACCGCTACAGGCAATGTCATACCCTTGGCAATGATGCACTATCTCTACGATAAATTAGACGATGATGCGCTCAACAAGGGCTGGATGACTTACAGCAACGGCCGGATTTGGGATGTGGCGGGTAAGCCCTCTCCTTATATGAAAAGAAACTTATTTGCCGTAGCGCCTCAGAATATGATTTTTGATGGAAACACGGTCGCTTTTGTTTTTAAATCCGACCTGTTTTTTCGGAATAACAGCCAAAACATCAGCAGATTAGAAATCAATTTCAATAATGAAGGCGGTTACAAAACGGCTACATGGAATATGTCGCTATCTCACACGTTTTCATCTTCCGGAGAAAAAACAATTACTTACCGGATCACTTATTCCGATGGAACATCTTATCTCAGCAAAACAAAGATTTACATCAGTGAACCGCAAACCCAGTTAAGAGCAGGGGGAGGGGAACCAGTACCACTTGATAAAAGAAACGGAATTCATTCCGGCGGTGAGCTCGAAATACGTTATGCTTCAGACAATACTTCTCAAACCTTAAAGAAACCCTTGATCATTGCAGGGCCTTTCGATATGAGTTCGATTTTGACATTAACAAATTTTTCCGGTTATGACTTAGAAAAAATTTTAAAGGAAGTGCCGGATATTGAAAAAGCGATAGACTGGCTGTCATATGACATCGTGTATTTGCATTACAACGATGGATTGGACGATATTTTCCGGAATGCCGCCTTGTTCAAGGAGGCCATCCAATGGGTAAACAAAGAAAAGGCTAAGGCTCCGAATGCAAGTCCCAATGTGGTGTTGGGTATCAGTATGGGTGGATTGGTAGCCCGTTATGCCTTGCGAAGCATGGAAATAGACGTGGAAAAGGGAGTTGTAGGAGCTCAGGGGCATGATACATGGAAATACATTTCGTACGATTCTCCCCACAAAGGCGCTAACCTGCCGTTGGGATTGCAGGCAATGATCAGGGATATCCAAAATTTTTCGGTGGCTATTTATGGCTTCAAAGTATGGGATCCCGCCAAAATTGTTCCCATACTTGCTCAACTCTATGGTGTGTTGGATGCCAAAGCTACCCGGCAGATGTTGATCTACTATTGCAACAGGAGAATGCAGATAGACAACAGCGAGCACGAAAAATTTCAACAGGAGTACGACAGGGTAGGATTCCCTTTGAAGTGCCAAAACGTTGCCGTATCTTGCGGGAGCGGCAGTGGCGCCACACTGTTTGCTCCGGAAACATGTTTGTTCAGGTTCGATGCCGAGGTAAAATTTGATATGTTGCAAAGCTTTTCAATTGGAATGATGTCTCTCTTTGCATCCCCTTTTATGTTGAGTATCGGTATTACCGCCGGTGATGCCAATTTTTCGACTCTCCTTCAAATATTCTTGAGTAACACTCTTCCGGGGAATTCTTCGGTTAAGATCAATTATATTGTTAACGCCTTACCCAATAGGAGGGTAGCGAAAGTATATGACGGGCGTATATATTACAGGAAAAATATACTGTGGCTTATCCCTGTCACGACAGACCTTGCCCATAACAGCCTTTCTTCCAAAGCCGATATGCTGCCGTTAGACGGAGCGGCCGGCGCTTTTGTTCGCTTTGATGGCATCAATTCGAATAATGAAAGTTTTCAACAATTAATAGGCCTATTTAAAAAAAAGGAATTTACTCTTATTCCCACCACCAGTTCCTTAGCCTTGTCCAATTGGAAAGATTTGGTGAATAAAGATATTAGAGACATGGATTTGTATGGAGACGGTTTGACTGAATTTGAATCATATATAGTCGCTCCCTATGACAGTTATTTTCACTGCAAGTCTCCCAGTGCGCTTGGTTTCCTTGCTCCGCACTTAGCTTCTCCGCCGATATTTTTCGCTACACCAAGTTCTTCTTTTAATATTGCTGCCGACATCGCATTAAACAATCCGAAGGGAACTCCCATTTCGTGGTTAACAGAAAAAAGCAGGATGGGACTTGAAAACAAAACCAACACTTCGGTAAGAGTATCTTGCAGCACGGCCAATACAACCGATGTAATAAAGGCAAGGAGTTCGGTTACTTTAGAACCAAAACAGGCAGCAGCATTAGGTATAACTACTTTAACTGTCGAAGCGCGTAAACGCATAACGGCGAAAAGTAACACCATAGGAGTTAGCGGAGGGTTTGCGCCAAGCGACTCATTAACGGTATTGAAAGTAAGCAACTGGGCTGTTGGAACTCCTGTTGTTTGGGAATTATCCGATAACACCAATTTTCGCAAAGTGTTCGAAGCCGCCGATTCGGTCGTGATAGAAGCTTTGGCTTACAACAAACCGCTTACGGTTTCGTCGACACTTAAATTCGCGGGTTCAAATATAAGTGCACAAAAAGCAATCAGATCGCCCGAATTAAAAATCAAAATGCCTAAATTCGATTGTCGAGAAACACCTGTTAGTTTTTACCCTCTACTGTCTCCTGAAATTCAAACGGTGGAGTGGTCGCTGTCTTCGTCGAATTATCTGCAATTTGTGGGTGCAACTAATAAGCCGGTTGTTGTCGTAAAAGGCATAAGTAATACGTTGTCGGCTTACTCGACATTAACGGCCAAAGTAAGAACGGCAGGACAACTGTTTACCACAACACAACGGATAGAAGTGGCCATTCCCGAATCGTTTGGATTAAAAGTTGTTCAGGTTTACAAGGCATCACAACCCTATAAGGTACTTGTTCGTGCTCTTCCTAATCCGTTGAACGACAGGAATGTTACTTATCGTTGGCGCAGTGACAAAGGAAGTATACGGCCTTGCGTAGAATATTCTCATCGCGACATTTCAGAAGAAAATTCTTATCGCAAACTTTCAGAAGAAATGCAAGCAAATTTAAAAAAATCAGATTACAATCAATTGGCAAATCTTCCTTTAGGCGATGGAAATCAAATCCCGGTAAATCAACTTAGTCCACCGCTGCAATCTTTATTGGCAGAAATGGTTGCAGAAATGGAGGAAGAAATGAATGAAACCGATTTGGTTTTAACTCGTGTGGCTACTGTAGATACAAATACAGGAATGGATGCCGTTATTATAGGTATTGGCACAAGTGGGCCCCATCAGGAAACAGTTCTGTCGGAAACCAATACACCTCCCGGTTCGTCAACGGTTGTTACAGCGAAGGATAAATGTATTTTGTTATTTAATCCGTTAAGAGAGGCAACCATCACCGTATATGATGAGCCTGAGCTCGCATTTATCCCTCCAACCGACGATCCCAGTTATGCTGTCTTAACCTATAATGGGGGCGACGTTACAATTACTTGTGATTTCATTTCTCCCTGCAATAAAAAGCTTACAGCTTCGGTGTTTATTGCCGGTGGTTCTTTCACCTGTACTTATATCAACGACAGCAATATTATTACGATTATCAATAACGATACGGACAATGACAATACAGATACGGGGGGGAATCGATGCCCACAGCCTTATTTCAACATGACACAAGGAATATGGATTTATCCGCTTTGTCCGGAAGTAACCTATCGTGTCTATATCTATAATGATTATGGATTAGTTAAAACAGCAGAGTTCAGTTCATTGGAAAAAAGAGTAGATATTCCGATGGCCGGACATCAGCCTGGATTTTATTATGTCAATATCGTTGATGAACAGGGTAATGTGATTACAAAACAAACTGTTTCTGTCAGGTAATAAACTGAACGGAATTAATTTTCTGCTTATAGAAGCTCCGGTACGCCTATGGTATTTGCCAATTGCCATAGGATAGTACCGGAGTTTTTTTTACTTTTGCACAAAAAAACAAATGCGCATAGATATTATTACCGTTTTGCCCGAAATGTTAGAGCAAACATTGAATTGTTCGATTCTCAAGCGGGCGCAAGACAAAGGTTTAGTCGAAATCAAACTTCATAACCTGCGGGATTATTCTTTAGATGAAAAACACAAACGAGTAGATGATTATCCGTTTGGAGGTTCTGCAGGAATGGTATTGCAATGTGAACCGGTCGACAGGGCTATTGCTGCGCTGAAAGAACAACGAATTTATGATGAGATAATATACACCTCTCCCGATGGCGAACAGTTTAATCAGCCAATGGCAAACCAACTTTCCTTATGTGAAAATCTGATAATCCTTTGCGGGCACTACAAGGGTATAGATTACCGGATTCGAGAATTTTTGATAACAAAAGAAATTTCTATAGGCGATTATGTGCTTACCGGAGGTGAATTGGCTGCCGCAGTTATGGCAGATGCTATTGTTCGTGTGATTCCGGGTGCAATTGGCGATGAACAATCGGCTTTATCCGATTCGTTTCAGGATAATTTGCTGGCTCCGCCTGTTTATACACGCCCTGCTGAATATAAGGGGATGAAAGTACCGGAAGTGTTGTTATCGGGTCATCAGGCAAAAATTCAGGCTTGGGAGTTGGAGCAATCCATAGAGCGTACTAAACGTTTGCGACCGGATTTACTTTAATAACTGAATAACCGATCTCAGTTATTCAGTTATTAAATATCTTGTCCATAATTATTTGGGTGGCTCCCAAATTGCTTATAACATACGTTTTTGCGCTTTGGCTTGATTTTTCTAATACGCTTTTATCTGTTGTAAATTTGTCGAAAATAGCATTGAATGCTGTTTCATCTTCAATTGAGAATCCGCCTTCGCAGTCGATTAACTCTTGTGCCTCTCTGAATTTTAGATGGTTTGGACCAAAAATAACAGGAATTCCGTATACGGCAGCTTCTAAGATATTATGAATGCCGTTTCCGAATCCGCCACCGATATAGGCCATATTTCCATATCTGTAAATGGACGAAAGTAAACCGAAACAGTCGATAATCAAACAAGCATTATCCGAAACATTTTTTTCTGTTGCCTCAGAATATTTGATAACCGGTCGTTGGAGTTTAGATAATATGCTTTGCAGATGGTCTTCGTGTATTTCGTGCGGAGCAATAATCAATTTCATTTCCGGATGGCTATTAAAATAGGCGATGAAAATATCTTCATCTTTAGGCCACGAACTTCCGGCTACTAATGTAAAAGTGCTGTTTTCGACAAATTTTTCTACAACCGGTAACGATTTACACTGTTCGTAAATATTATAAACCCTGTCGAATCTGGTATCTCCCGAAATAGAGGCATTATTGATGTTATACTTTTTCAGTAAATCTAACGAAGATTGTGCCTGCACAAAAAGCCATTCGTAAGTATACAGTATTCGGCGATAGTATTTTCCATACCACCTGAAAAAGAACTGGTCGGGGCGAAAAACGGCAGAAATGATGTATGTAGGTATATTTCGCTTTTTGCTGCTGCAAAGATAATTCATCCAAAACTCGTATTTGATAAAAAATATCATTCGAGGTTGAACGAGATTCAAAAAACGTTCGACATTTCGAGGCAAATCGAAAGGCAGGTAACAAACAATGTCTGCGCCTTCGTAATTTTTTCGCACTTCATATCCTGAAGGTGAAAAAAAAGTGAGCAGGATTCTATATTGCGGATACCGGCTTTTGATTTCCTCGATCAACGGACGGCCTTGTTCAAATTCGCCTAAAGATGATGCGTGAAACCAAATGTATTCTGTTCCCGGAATCCGTTGGCTGTGCAGAATGCTGAACGTTTTCCGTTGTCCCTTGACCATTCGTCCCGCTTTTTTATGAAACGGAGCAATTAACCTGACTATGAAAGCATAAAGTGCTATCCCAAATGTATACATGGTAACTAATTAATAATTGTCTTCACGGCTTTCTCAATTCGGGCAATTGTTTCTTCTTTTCCCAATATTTCGGTAATATCGAAAATGTGAGGGCCTTTTGATTCTCCGACCAAAGCCAACCGGAAGGCGTTCATGATATTACCTAAATGGTATTCTTTTTCAGCAATCCATGCCTTAACAATTTCTTCCGTATTGTGCGCTGAAAAATCGTTGATGGAAGACAAAATTTCGACAAGCTCGGTGAGTTGGGCAGGAGTTTCGGGTTTCCAACGTTTGGCAACCGTTTTTTCATCGTATACTTCGGGAGCAATGAAGAAGAAAGATGATTGTTCCCATAGTTCGTGAATATAATTGATTCGTGCTTTTACCAAGCTGACTATTTTTACTACTTTGTTGAAAAAATCAGAATCTTCATAAGCTTTTTGTGCAATTTCAAGGAAAATAAGATTATCGAAAGTTGGAGCTGTGCCTAAATATGCTATGAAAACCGGCGCGGGTTCTTGATGTGCAAGTGAATCCAAAAATAATTCGGTCAATTCCACATCAGATTTCATTTGAATGTATTGATGATTAAACCATTCGCCTTTTTTATAATCGAATTTCGCTCCGCTTTTGCTGCAACGGTTTAAATCAAAGAGTGTTATCAATTCTTCTAAAGAAATAATCTCCTGATCGTTGCCCGGATTCCAGCCCAAAAGAGCAAGAAAATTAACCACAGCTTCGGGTAAATATCCATTTTCGCGGTAGCCTGATGAAACATCACCCGTTTTCGGGTCTGTCCATTGCAATGGAAAAACAGGGAAACCCAAGCGGTCGCCATCACGTTTACTGAGTTTGCCGTTTCCTTCGGGTTTCAGCAACAGCGGTAAATGAGCGAATTGAGGCATGGTATCTTGCCAGCCAAAACAACGATAAAGTAAAACGTGGAGTGGGGCAGAAGGCAACCATTCTTCACCCCTGATGACATGGGTGATTTCCATTAAATGGTCGTCGACAATATTTGCCAAATGATAAGTCGGCAGTTGGTCGGCCGATTTATACAATACTTTATCGTCTAAAATAGAAGAATTTACACGCACTTCTCCACGAATCAAATCGTGAACAACAATTTCTTGATTCGGTTCGATTTTAATTCTCACCACATATTGTTTTCCTGCGTCGATTAGCGATTGTGTTTCTTCTTTTGTTAAAACAAGCGAGTTGGTCATTTCCATACGGGTTGACGCATCGTATTGGAAATTAGCTGTTTCTGCTCTTTTAGCCTCCAATTGTTCGGGTGTATCGAAAGCAATATACGCTAATTCTGCATTCAACAATTGGTCGACATACTTCTTGTAAATATCTTTTCTTTCGGATTGGCGGTAAGGCGCATGTGGGCCACCCAAATGAACACCTTCGTCGAATTTTATTCCCAACCAATTGAAAGCATCGATAATATACTCTTCGGCTCCCGGTACAAATCGTTGAGAATCAGTATCTTCAATTCTTAAAATGAAATCTCCTGCATGTTTTTTTGCAAAAAGATAATTGTATAAAGCAGTTCTTACTCCACCGATATGTAATGGCCCTGTAGGACTTGGGGCAAAGCGAACCCTCGTTTTTCTTGTTGACATTCTTTATATATATTGTATATTTTTGTGCAAAAGTAGGTATTTTAATCTTTTTTTTACTACTTTTCGGAAAAATTCAGCGCAGATGAAGAAAAAAATATACAACATCCCGATTTACATCTATTTTGTTGTTATCGCGGTACTTATTGTGATTTTATTTCCACGGGAAGGAAAGTTCAGGTATATGTTTACCGAAGGGAAACCTTGGAAATATAGTTTATTAACGGCACCTTTCGATTTTCCGATTTTTAAAACCCAATCGGACTTAAAAAGAGAACAAGATAGTATCATACAATCTTTCCTGCCTTATTTCTTGTTGGATGAGGCGGTTGCCAAAAATCAAATCGCCAAGTTTAGAAAGGAGCGTGCCAATATGCAAAGTGTAAGTCATGTTCATGCTGCTTACATAGAAAAGAGTTTGCAAATGGTTTACGAACGGGGAATTGTTTCTGTATCGGATTATGAGTTTTTGAAAAATGATTATTTCGAATTTATGCTTATCAGAAATAATATTGCCACTCGACAAAGTGTAAGTGATTTATTTACTGTGCGTTCGGCATATTCCTACATATTGGAAAACCGGCCTCTGAGTATGGATGCCGATGTTTTGTATGCTATTTCGTTAGACGATTTTTTGTCTGAAAACCTGAAATATGATGAAGAAACCTCCAATAAAGTCAAAGAAGATTTAATAAGGCAAATTTCTCCTGCAAGTGGTATGGTACAAGCCGGAGAAAAAATAATTGATAAAGGGGAAATTGTTGATAATCAAACATATAATATTTTATCATCTTTACGTCAAGTAACAGAAACACGTTCGGGTGCCGTTCGATGGCAAGGATGGTTGTTAACCGGAGCCTTTATATTGGTGGGAGTTTTCATGACTTTCTTCTTCCTTTATTTATATTTTTTCCGACAAAAAATATATAGAAATAATAAAGACACGTTCTTTTTGTTTACGTTGATAGGTGTGTTTGTGATATTAACGGAATTATGTATCAGTCACCAATTATTTAGTGTATACATTATTCCTTATGCGATTATTCCTATTGTAATCAGAACGTTTTTTGATTCCCGTACTGCTATTATGGCACATAATATGACGATTTTGATGTGTTCGCTGATGGCTCCGTTTCCTTTTGATTTTATCATTTTACAAATTTCTATCAGTCTGGTTGCTGTCTACAGTCTGAGCAATTTGACTAAACGTTCGCAGTTGATTCGAAGTTCGCTTTATATATTGTTGACGTATATTGTTATTTATATCGGATTAATTCTTTTACAAGAGGGAGACATTGCGAAAATCAACTGGATGATGTTTGTCTATTTTGGAATAAATTTTATACTCCTCATGTTTACCTATTCTTTTATTTACATGATAGAAAGGATATTCGGTTATATGTCGAACGTAACTTTAGTAGAATTGTCGGATATAAATTCTCCGGTGTTGAGAAAATTGTCGGAAATGACTCCCGGAACTTTCCAACATTCGCTTCAGGTTTCCATTTTAGGTTCTGCTGCTGCCGATAAAGTGGGAGCAAATCCTTTGTTAATCAGAACCGGAGCCTTGTATCACGACATCGGAAAAATAGAAAATCCGGCTTATTTTACTGAAAATCAGGTTGGAGATAACAATCCTCATAATCGTTTACCTTACGAAAAGAGTGCTGAGATTATCATTAAACATATTCCGGATGGTGTGAAACTTGCTGCGAAATATAGCCTGCCGGAAATGTTGGTCGATTTTATTCGCACACATCACGGAACCGGAATAACAAAATATTTTTACAACTCATTCCGAAACGAATTTCCGGATGTGCCCATGGATGTTTCCAAGTTTACTTATCCGGGGCCTAATCCGAGAACCAAAGAGGAGGCTATACTGATGATGGCTGATGCCGTAGAAGCTACATCTCGAAGTTTGAAGGATTATTCCGAGGCATCTATCTCCGAATTAGTGAACCGGATTATCGACACGCAAATTGCCGATGGGCTTTTAAACGATGCGCCTCTGACGTTTAAACATATCAAAATTATCAAGACTGTTTTTATTGAAAAATTGATCAATATGTTTCATTCGCGAATCAGCTATCCCGAATTGGAGAATAAAGAGGAGGAGAAATAAAAATATTTATCGCAAATTTTCGAAAAATAATTGAAAAAATATTTGTGTAGTTGTAAAAATACAACTATTTTTGCTGCATTAAATTAACCCAACAATTCTATGAAGACTTGGAAAGTAAGAGAAATTATTAACTATATCGAAACTGATAACTGGTATTTCGTAACACAAAAGGGGAGCCACAGGCAGTTCAAACATCCGACAAAACCGGGACGAGTAACAATACCCGGCAGTTTGAATGACGATTTGCCTCCCGGTACTGCAAAAAGTATTTTAAAACAAGCAGGGCTTGATTAAAGTTTTACTATTAAATTAAATAAGAAAGGAGAACAAAAAATGGAAAAAGTAATTGTAATAGTAGAAATGACAGATAACAATTATGCTGCATATATAGAGAAACTTCCGGGTTGTGTTTCTACCGGAAAAACATTCGAGGAATTAAAGAATAATATTTCCGAAGCCATAGAATTTCATCTTGAAGGTATGCGTGAAGATGGCGAAGAAATACCATTTTCATTGGATTACAAACTGATATATAAATTCGATCCCGAAAGTTTGCTGAGACATTATAACGGAATATTTACAAATGCCTCGTTAGAAAAATTGACAGGCATTAACCAGCGCCAGCTACAGAGATATTCTTCAGGTGTTAGTCGTCCGCGTGCACAGCAAGCTCAAAGGATAAAATCGGCATTGCACCATCTTGGGAAAGAGCTTTTAGCCGTGGAACTGTAATTGTTTTTACCTTAAAAGAACAACCCCAATTTATACCGTAACTCTTAAATATTCTTTGGCCGGAATCGTTTCCGGAAAGATTTCTTTTGCCTCTTGTAACAAAATATCAGTATTGGGATAGCGAGAAGAAAAGTGCCCGATTATCAGCTTTTTCACATGGGCATCTTTGGCAATTTGGGCGGCTTGTTTGGCTGTTGAGTGTCCGGTTTCTTTAGTGCGATGTAAGTCTTGTTCGCAAAAAGTAGCCTCGTGATAAAGCAAGTCGACACCTTCTATGATGGGTATTATTTGAGGATAATAAGCAGTATCTGCGCAATAAGCATATTTTTTCGGAAGTTCGGCCGGAATAGTCAGGCGACTGTTCGGAATGATTTCTCCTTCGGGAGTTACGAAATCAGCACCTTTTTTAATCTCATTGAGTTGTTTAATCGGTATTTGGTAAAAATCAATCATTTCTCGAATAAGATGCGGTTGTTTAGGCAATTCTTCAAACAAATAACCACAAGTGGGAATTTTATGTTTTAACGGAATCGTATAAACTCTCAGCGTTTTATCTTCAAAAATCAATTCCTTTTTATTCGGTTTGAACAGATTAAACCGGATGGAATAAGTCATATTGCTACAAAAATAATCTAATAGCGGACGAAATATTTTTTCGATATCCGGTTGTCCGTGAATAACCAATTCACCTGTTTTTCCCAGTAAGTTTAAAGTTGAAAGTAATCCGGGCAAGCCAAAACAATGGTCGCCATGTGAATGGGAAATGAAAATATGATTTAACCGGTTGAAATTCAAATTCATGCTCCTGAATTGCATTTGAGCACCTTCCCCACAGTCGATCATATACAACTTATTTCTCAAGTTGAGTACCTGTGAACTTGGAAAATGTCGCGTTGTCGGCAAAGCAGAACCACAACCTAATATGTTCAGTTCAAAATGTTCCATTCAAGGAATGTTTATTAATTTATGCAGTTGGACACTTAGTCGCCACTCCGGATTTTCTTTAATCAATTCCACACAGTAATTGATGTTTTCGGCTGTGATTTGAGAATTTGATGTAAAAACAGGACTCAAAAAGTAATAATCGGCCTCCGGAAGTTCTTGAATTTCAGGCAATTTATCTTTCGATTTTACCGGTAATCTAATTTCGTTGACTTTGGGATTGATTCTCTTCACAGTGGCTAAATTACCTCCTTTCGGACTGCAAACCGTATAATCCAACAATCCGGAAAGCGGTTTCAAACCGTTACTTTCTATTGCTTGTTTGTATCCTTTGGATTTGAAAAACAACAATACTTCATCGGTCAGTTGTAGTGTCGGTTCTCCGCCTGTCCAAATAATCCACCGGCAATGATATGGAGATATTTCGGATAAAATTTCCTCTAAAGACATATTTTGTCCGGTTTCAAAGTCGGTATCGCAAAAATCGCAAGACAAATTACAGCGAGTTAATCGAATAAAAATGGATGCCTCTCCCTGTCTGCTGCCTTCTCCTTGTAAAGAATAGAATATTTCGTTTACATCAAGGTTCATAAATAGCGCTTGTCTTGGGAGTTTCGCTGACTTCCACCGCATATAATTCCGGCAATCTTACGAAAAAAATACTGAATAAATAGCGGGCGATATTTTCAGCAGTAGGATGATTAGGTATTATATCGTTCAAATGGCGATGGTCTAAAGTCTTATCAATAAATTCCTTGACAAAATCTAACTCTTTGTAATCCATCACGAAACCGAATTCGTTTAATTCTTCCGAACGCAAATGAATGGTTACCACATAGTTGTGACCATGCAAGCGAGCGCAAGGATGACCTGCCGGCAACATATCTAATGTATGAGATGCTGAAAATGCAAATTGTTTACTTATTTTGTACATAACTTTTCGATTCGATTACAAATGTTACTTTCTCAAACCATTCAAAATTTGCTCCAATTGATATTCGTCTTGAACCATCACCTGTCGGGCCTTGCTGCCTTCCGATGGGCCAACGATTCCGGCAGCCTCTAACTGATCCATTAAGCGGCCGGCACGATTATATCCAATGGAGAATTTGCGTTGAATCAGGGAGGTCGAACCTGATTGGTGAATAACAATCAATCGGGCGGCTTCATCAAACATCGGATCCAAGTTATTCAAATCCACTTCTCCCGGATTGTTTCCAGTATCTTCTCCCACATATTCAGGCAGATAGAAGGCGGTAGGATAGCCTCGTTGTTCTCCGATACATTTTGAAATTCTATCTACTTCGGGAGTGTCGACAAAAGCACATTGTACGCGCGTAACATCGCTACCTTGAGAGAATAACAAGTCTCCGCGACCGATTAACTGATTGGCTCCTGTCATATCTAAGATTGTGCGCGAGTCGATAGCCGATGTTACCCTGAATGCTACTCGTGCGGGGAAATTTGCTTTGATTGTACCGGTAATGATATTGGTTGTCGGACGTTGTGTTGCAATAACCATGTGCATGCCTACTGCGCGCGCTTTTTGTGCGATACGGGCAATCGGCAACTCGATTTCTTTTCCGGCCGTCATGATTAAATCTCCAAACTCGTCGATAACAACAACGATGTAAGGCATAAATTTATGACCATTATTCGGATTCAATCTGCGGTTGATGAACTTTTCGTTGTATTCTTTGATGTTACGAGTTCCTGCTTTCATCAACAAATCATATCGGTCGTCCATTTCTTTGGTCAGCGAATTCAATGTTTGAGTAACTTTCGTGAAATCGGTGATAATAGGTTTGTCTCCGTCGGGAAGTTTGGCCAAATAATGTTTTTCAATAGTCGAATAAATACTGAATTCAACCATTTTCGGGTCGACCATCACAAACTTCAATTCGGCAGGATGTTTTTTGTATAGCAAAGAAGTAATTATCGCATTTAATCCGACCGATTTACCTTGTCCGGTTGCTCCGGCCACCAGCAAGTGTGGCATTTTGCAGAGGTCGAACATAAAAACTTCGTTGGTAATTGTTTTCCCTAAAGCCACCGGCAAATCGTAATTGCTTTCCTGAAATTTTTTGGATACGATAATTGATTGCATCGAAACAATCTGAGCCTCCTTGTTCGGGACCTCAATTCCAATGGTTCCTTTTCCGGGCATCGGAGCGATGATACGAATACCCAAAGCGGCCAAACTCATCGCAATATCGTCTTCCAGATTTTTGATTTTGGTAATGCGGACACCATCTTCCGGAACGATTTCGTAGAGCGTGATTGTTGGCCCAACCGTTGCCCTGATGGATTTGATTTTTATACCGAAATGCTCCAGTGTTTGTGTAATTTTATTTTTGTTGGAATTCTGTTCCGTCATATCGATTTGGGGATCCGACGTGTCGTATTTTTTAAGCAAATCGATGGTTGGAAACTTGTAATTCGACAAATCTAAGGTTGGATCATAAACGCCCAACTCTTCCAAATCTCTATTGAAATCTTCGCTTGTTTCGTTATTTTTGGGAAGTTTAGGCTTTTGTTCCGGAATAACAGCATCTTCATCTGCCGGTCGTACAACCACAAACGGCTTATCGTCTTCATCTTCTTTTTCAATCAAAACCTGAGGTTCCGGATCGGTATAATTGGAAAATTCATCGTCATATTCTTCTTCCTCCTCTTCATCATTGGTTTTTGCAAGAATATTTTTTCTTTTAGGATTCTTGATATAGCCAAATCCGAACACCTTTCGAATAAATGGAATGGTTGCCGAACTGATAAAAATCATAATGATAATGAATGTTACCAAAAGAAACAGAAACGCACCGAAAGTTCCCAGATTTTTACTCAATAAGCCGGACAGCATTGCACCATGTTTCCCTCCGATGTATACAACGGTATCATTGAAAAATTTATCCAATAAAAAAGAAAGAGCAACCGAACACCAAATGGTGGCAGTTGCACATAAGATGAAGTTTTTTATCAAAGGAAAATATTTGGCGCGCATCAGTCTGAAACTGACCATAAAAAGAAAGAGAATCAAAAAGAACGTAGGAATTCCAAACCATTCGTTCATCAATACATTGCTCAAACAAGCGCCTCTTGTGCCTGCCCAGTTTTGAATGCCCTGTATGGTTCCGAAATGGAAAATGGAAAGTCCTTCTACTTTGCTTTGGTCGGCAGCACCCGTAAAGAAAAAAGAAATCATTGAAACTGTTGCAAACAGCGCAATCATTGCGGTTATCAATCCAACAACGAAATGAGTAACTTCGTTTGTGAAAAATCGGAAAATTTTAGGCCCTTTTCCGTTATTATTTATTGTTTTCTTTCTCTTAGCCATATAAAAATAAAAAGTGCAAATGTACTCAAAAATTTACTCCGAAACTAACGGATAAGCCGAATTGAGAATACATTTCTACGTTTTTAGTGCTAAATGCATGTTCTCCCCGCAAGAAATAAATCGCCGGAGTGATAAAAACATTGTCGGCAATATAGCATGTGGCACCAATTTCAACTTTTCCTCTGTTGTTGAGCCGTGCAAGATCGTAAAAACCTTGGTAGAAAACGCCACCGTAGATGTATTTCCAAAAATAATATTTACATCCGATTTCACCCAGCAGGCTTTTCTCTACTCTTTTTTGAGCATTACGAGCATAATTAAAATCAAAACCTGCGGTAAGTGCTAAATTATCAATCAGAAAATAATCTCCCATTAAACCGAAATTGATATTCACACCGGTATTCTCCCCATCCCATTTGATAAAATTTAAATCCAAATTCGATACTCTTGCAGCAATGGCCTTATCTCCTTGCTGAAAATTTTGTGCATTCAAAACATTTAATCCGGTTATTGAAACAATCGCTAATAAAATCCACTTTTTCATTTTCTTAAAATATTAAATTAATCATTTTTTTTGTTTTGTTTTTGCAAAAGTATGGATTTTTACGATACAACAAAAAAAACTATTTACCTTTGTAGTGCATTAATTTTTCTGTTTCGTCCTAATTTTATACATTTATGTGTTTGCACGAAAAATTTTGTATCTTTGTTGTGTAGAATTTTAAGAAGTTAGAAAATGGAAGCAACAACAATGAAACGACCCGAAACAGTTGCATTAACTTACGATAAATCAAATCCTATGGCAAAAAAAACATTAGATTTCTTTTTGTCGTTGGGGCTTTTTCAAGTAGAAAAAATTGCCAAAAATCAGATTGAAATAGGATTGGAGGAATATCAGCAAGGTAAATACACTGTTATCAATAAAGGCAAAAATAATGAAGTCAAATAATTTAGTTTCTATCAGTGATTGTTCGAAAGAAGATATTCTAAGGCTGATTGAAAAAGCCGAAATATTCGAGAAAAATCCGAACCGCAAATTACTGCAAGGAAAGGTTTGCGCCACTCTTTTTTTCGAGCCATCCACTCGCACCCGCCTGAGTTTTGAAACTGCTGTAAACCGTTTAGACGGACGTATCATCGGATTTTCAGACGCTGCAACGACCAGTTCGTCCAAAGGAGAAACATTGAAAGACACTATCCTGATGGTCAGTAATTATGCCGATCTTATCATCGTGCGTCATTATTTGGAAGGTGCTGCCCGCTATGCCTCCGAAATAACAAACGTCCCGATTATCAATGCCGGAGATGGAGCCAATCAACATCCTTCCCAAACATTGCTGGATATTTATTCTATTTATAAAACGCAAGGAACGTTGGAAAACTTGGAAATAACTATCGTCGGAGATTTGAAATACGGTCGCACGGTGCATTCACTCATCAACGGAATGTCGCATTTCAATCCGGTATTTCATTTTATCTCTCCCGAAGAATTAAGAATACCCGAAACTTACCGGAATTTTTGTGAGGAAAAAGGAATTAAATATGACGAATCGCACGATTTTTCTAACGACATCATCAATCGTTCGGACATTATATACATGACTCGTGTTCAACGCGAACGTTTCACCGACTTATTGGAATATGAAAAAGTGAAAAACGTGTATATATTAAGGAACGAAATGCTGAAAGACAGTAAAGATAACTTGCGCATCCTGCATCCACTCCCACGGGTAAACGAGATTGCATACGATGTCGACGATAATCCGAAAGCATATTACATCGAGCAAGCCAAAAACGGAATGTTTGTCCGTCAGGCTATCATTTGTGAAGTGTTAGGAATAACAGTTGAAAGTTGAAAGTGGAATTGTAAATCGGCCTGAGCCAAAATTAAATTCACTTTCAACTTTCAACTTTCAACTTTTATATTATGACAGCAAAAAAAGAATTATTGGTTGCCGCATTAGAAAACGGAACGGCAATAGATCACATACCTTCCGATCATTTATTTAAAGTGGTTGATATTTTGGGTATAGAAAAATTGAAAAACAAAATAACTATCGGCTGCAATTTGGATAGTAAAGCGATGGGAACCAAAGGAATCATCAAAATATCCGACAAGTTTTTCGAAGAAGACGAAATTAACCGGATTTCTCTGATTGCTCCGACTGTTAATCTGAACATTATACGCGATTATGTCGTTGTGGAAAAGAAACAGGTAAGTTTACCCGACGAATTGAAAGGATTGGTCAAATGTAATAATCCCAAATGTATCACAAACAACGAACCGATGTCTACCCGTTTTTTGGTAATCGACAAAGAAAACGTTACGCTTAAATGCCGGTATTGCGGAATGAAAATCAAAAAGGAAGAAATCGAATTATTATGAAACAAAACTGGAAACCCGGTACAATGGTTTATCCTCTTCCTGCCGTAATGGTTAGTTGCGGTGCAGAAGAAAGCGAATACAACATACTGACAATCAGTTGGGTTGGAACAATTTGTACCAATCCGGCTTTGTGCTACATATCGGTAAGACCTGAACGTCACTCTTATCCGATTCTCAAAAAAAACATGGAATTTGTGATTAATCTCACGACCAAAGATATGGCATTCGCAACGGATTGGTGTGGAGTAAAATCCGGAAAAGATTTCAATAAATTCAAAGAAATGAAACTGACTCCGGGGAAAGCTACTATCGTAAAAGCACCGGTTATAGAAGAATCGCCTATATGTATCGAATGTAAAGTAAAAGAAATTATTCCTTTGGGTTCACATGATATGTTTATCGCGGAAGTGGTAAATATCTTGGCCGACGAAAAATATATCGATTTTCAAACGGAGGCTTTCGACATGGGCAAGGCCGAATTATTGGCTTACTCGCATGGAAAATATTATGAGTTAGGAGAAATGATCGGCAAGTTTGGTTGGAGTGTAAAGAAAAATAAAAAATGAACTATGCGTAAATATTCTGTTATATTACTGTTATTCATACTAATATGCAATAACTCGACAGCACAAATCGGACGCTATATCGATGTTGTACAGAAAAAATTCAATTGGGGAGTGCGGGCAGGATTCAATGCCACGAATCCTACCGCTTATCAAATATATCAAGATGATACGAAGATAAATGGTGAAGTTATTAATCAAGTAGGATTTCAGTGCGCTTTTTTCGGCAAAACCAATCTTGGAGTCTTTTTCATTCAACCCGATTTCAGCTATTATTATACGAGAGGAAGATATGACTTGAGTATACCTGCGATTTATGTTAATGAAGAAACCGGTGTGCAGCAAGGTGCTATCCAAAATATTTCATTAAATAAATCTTCTCACTCATTAAATGCCGCTGTATTACTTGGTTACAACGTTTTTAAGGATAATGCTTGCCTTTTTAATCTTCTTCTTGGCCCCAATTTCGTATATAATTATGCAAATAAATACAACGCAAATAAAAATCCGTTTGAGGACGGAAATCCGCACCACAAGCTGAATGCAGTTGCCGGTGTATCGGTTAATATTTCTCACTTTTATTTCGACTTCAGATATGAACTCAGTATTCCTCAAAGAAACATTGATTTCTCAGCCATAGAATCTGCACCTGATTACTTGAAAAATATTACTATCCGAAAATCCGAAAGCACACTGAATTTTTCTTTTGGGATGATGTTTTGAACGCTTTTGTTATATTGATACCAAATATTTCATTACCGGTATTTTCTTCAAAGTTATTGTCAATAATAATGAACATAACAGTATGATAAAAGCATATATGATATTTGCAATTAACATAGTTGAACATTCTAATTGTACAAAAAAAGGTTTCAGAATATATCCTGCAATTATATGAGTTAAATAAATTCCAAGAGAATTTTTGCCCACAACGTTTATGAATTTTCCAAACCAGCCAACGGATTTATAATGCATGGAAATAATGTAGAGAGCGATAACATTTATGAGTGTAAAAATTGTATCATAACCGCTCCAAACAGGGTCCCACATCTCGTTGTTTCTCAGCGATGCAATTATGGCATATAAAAACAAACAAAACGTTGAAATTGGCAATGCTGCGAATGCCATAATTGTGGCTTTTTTCTTGTAATCATTTGATACGGAATAAAGCATCTTGCCCATAAGTCCTCCTAACATAAAGTAGCCTATTGAGTATCCAAATTGATTGAATGGATTGAAATTGGTTATGTAACTTATGTGAAATTCAGCGTCCGTAAATATATTAGATAAATACGATATCACAGTAAGAAAATTTACTAATAACGTTTTACCGAATGTAAAAAACATCACACAAGCAAAGAAAAAGAAAAAGACCTTTTTATTTGAATGATAAGCGATATAAATTAATGGATAAAAAACATATATCATAATTAAGGCACATAAAAACCAGGAATAATTCCAACTGGGCTGAAACACCCAACTTCCTTTTAGAATATCTATAAAAGTAAATGATATTATTTCACCTCTAATATACATTAATGGCATTAACAATATAGCTCCCCAAACCAGTGTTAATATCATAATTTTGATAATTTTCTTTGTGTGCTTTTTTACATCGATTTTTTCCTTATTAAGCAATAAAGATCCATTTACAAAAAAGAAAATAGGGACACAAGTACTAATTATTGATTTAAAATAAAGATTGAAATAATTCGCAACGCCATCATATTCTATGATATTGACAGGGATATTATTAAAATGATAAATGATTACAAAATAAATAGCCAATGCTTTGAGTAAGTCAATGTTATCGAGCTTTATTTTGTTTTTACACTCTTCTTGTTTCATCAGTTGCAGAGTTAAAAAAGCATTTATCTGTTTTACTCTTTTTTATATTCCGCTGAAATTAACTCCGTCGAACAAGATAGAAGGAATTCTCCACGATGAAATATTTCGCGGGTCGTTACCTATTTCAATGATGTTCTTCCATAAAGTCAACAAGTTACCGGTAATATTCATCTCACTCAGGGGCTTTACCATTTTTCCGTTTTCGATAAGAAAACCTTCGATACCGAAAGAAAAATCACCTGTCGTGCTGTTGCTGTTTCCTCCATTGAAACCAGTAACCCAAATTCCCCTTTCCATTGAGGCCAATAGTTGGTCGAAATTTTTGTTTCCATGTTGGCAAGTCAAGATAGATGGCGATTGAATCGTTGGTTCCATGCCTAATTTGGCTCCGGTATAGGTATCTATATAATACATCTTAAGTACGCCATTTTCAATCACATGACGTTTTTTGGTAGCTACGCCTTCCGCATCGAACCAGCGGGCACCTCTTGCCTGTGGAATATGCGGATCATCAATCAAAGTGAATTTATCCGAAACGATAGATTCGTCTAATTTTCCTATCAAGAATGAATTTTTTTGCTGAATAGAACTGCCGTATAACGCTGAAATAAGAGGTGAAAGCAGACGAGAAATTTGTGTGTTATCAATCAACATCGGATAAACGCCCGATTCGATTTTCACTTGTCCCAGTTTGCGTAATGTTCGTTCAAAAGCCTTTTTAGCAATACCCGATTTTTGCAAACGCTCCCAAAAGATGGCCGAATCAAACCAATCTGAGGAAGGACGCGCATCACCTTCTCCCTTCATGGAAGTTTCGGAATAAAGACTGAAATAAGTAGTTGCACTTTCTCCTTCAAAGCCATTGCTTACAATCATATACGAATTGTCGGTGCCATCGCTGTACCCCGAAGATACCGAAATTAAGCGTTCGTCGGTTCCGTATACTTCTAAATTGGCATTTCTGATCAAAGCAATTTTATCGTCGACCGAAATATTGTCGAAATTGACATCAAAAAGATCTAAACCTTTTCCGTCGCCTTTGTAATAACGGGAAGGATCGGGCAATTTCCGGAATTCGTCTTTTTCCAATAAGCGAGCGGTTTCGATTCCCTGCGAGATAAAACGTTTCAATTCGTTTTTATCCATTCGGTTGGTAGAAAATGAGGCGAATCTTCCATCTACAAAAAGCTGGATATTCATTGAGTTTTCAGACGATTGTTCCAATTTATCCAATTGGGTATCGCGATATTCAAATGAGTTATTTGTTCCCGAATTAATCGAAATGCGGGCATCCGAACAACCGTTCTCAAGGGCAAATTTCAATGCCCACTGAGCCAATTCTTTATGTTGTTGTGAAATCATAATCTATTCTCCTCCTACTGTTAAGCTTTTTATTAATGCAGACGGCATGCCCAGCGACACCGGCATTCCTTGTCCGTCTTTTCCACATGTTCCTGCTCCCTGGTCGATTTTCAAGTTATTACCAACCATAGTTATATCGGCCAACGCTTTAGGCCCGTTACCGATAATGTTGATGTCTTTAATGGGTTGTGTTAACTTGCCGTTTTCAATTAAATAGCCGCTTTTAACGAAGAATGTGAAGTCTCCGGCACCGATTTGAACTTGTCCGTTGGTGAATTTGTCGACAAATACGCCTTGTTTTACACTCGAAATAATCTCTTCCTGCGAATAATTTCCGCTCTCCATGTACGTTACACGCATACGAGGGATTGGCATAAAGCGGAACGACTGCCGGCGACCGTTTCCTGTTGGGGCAACGCCATAAAATTTGGCACTGATTCGGTCGTGAAGATACGAATTTAAAACACCGTCTTTCACGATATATGTTTTTTGTCCGGCAACACCTTCGTCATCAAAATTAACGGCTCCCCTTGCAAATTCAATGGTACCGGAATCGACGACATTGATGTGCTCGTCGCAAATTTTCTTTCCCAATTTGTCGGAGAAGATAGAAATATTTTTGCGATTAAAATCCGCCTCAAAAGCATGACCGATAGCCTCGTGTAACAATATTCCGGAACCTCCGGCACCCATCACTACCGGCATTTCTCCGCCTTTCGGTTTAATGGCCTCGAACATCAATGCGGCATCTTTCACCACCTCTTGGGCAATCTCTTCTATGAGGGCATCGGTAAGAAAACTCACATCTTTTCGGGCAGCCCTCGAAGAATTGGCATTCTCAATTTTATTTTCTTGTTGCATAATACACATAGCCGATAAAACAGCCATCGGACGTGCATCATGACAAAGCAAACCTTCTGAATTAAAATAAAGAATATACGATGTAGAATCGTTCATTGAGGCATTCACTTTAACAACTCTCGGATCTAAAGCGAAAATGCGTTCGTTCAACTTTTGCAAATAAGGTATTCTTGTCTGAACCGATTCGTTTTCCCACGAATTGATGATAGGGTAGAAGTTCTTAAAAGTTTTTTCTTCGATATTGATCGGAGGCGTTTTGGCAGTCCCTGACGCAATGCGCGAGGCCGTGCGAGCAGCTCTGATCATTTCTTCCAAATCGACGTTTTCGACAAAAGCATATCCGGTTTGATCTCCCGAAACAACCCTCACACCCACACCAAAATCAATATTGGAACCTGCTCGGTTAACCTTTCCGTCTTGCAGCGTTAAATTGTTGTAAAATGTATGCTCAAAGAATAAGTCGGCATAATCCCCTCCTTTTTCGAGGGCAACTGTCATCACTTTTCTTAGGTCCGATTCGCTTACGCCAAAATGATCAAGCATCTTGGGTAAGTCTTTTTTCTGAGAGGTAATATCTGCGTATACCATTTTTGGAAATATTACAGAACCGGCCAATGCTAATCCGCCTGTTCTTAGAAAAACTCTTCTTTTCATGAATTACTATTAAAAAATCAGACAAATTTAGTATAGTTTTTTTCATATCCAAATAGTTTTAAGGCTAATTAGAACGTTTTTAATGCTATCCGCATCCATTCCGCAAAGTTTGTAAAGTTCGGGAATGGAACCATGTTCTATAAATTTGTCGGGAACTCCGATTTTGTGAACTTCCGGATGATAATTGTTTTTAATCATGAAATCGGAGACCGTTGTACCCAAACCTCCAATCATAGTGCCGTTTTCAACAGTAATAACGTGTTTATAATTCTTGCCGACTTCGTGAAGAATTTCTTCGTCTATCGGCTTGAGGAAAATCATATCATAATGCGCGGCATCGACATTCGATTCCTGCGCTTTTTTGATAGCCTCTTTGGCGATATAACCAATCGGGCCCATTGATAAAACGGCAATATCTTTACCGTCCTTGAGTTTACGTCCTTTTCCTATGGGTAATATTTCCGGAGTGTTTCGCCAATCTTTCAATTCTCCTTTTCCTCGTGGATAACGGATAACGAAAACACCATTGCCTTTTTGTGAGCCGGTAAACATCAGATTCCTTAAATCGTGTTCATTGATAGGTGAGGCGATGGTTATTCTCGGAATACAATTCAGATAAGACAAATCAAAAACGCCGTGATGTGTGGCTCCGTCTTCGCCAACCAATCCGCCACGGTCGAGACACAATACCATATCGAGGTTTTGTAATGCTGCATCATGAATCAGTTGATCGTAGGCGCGTTGCATAAAAGAAGAATAGATATTGCAAAACGGCAACATTCCTTCTTTGGCTAAGCCTGCTGAAAAGGTTACTGCATGCGCTTCGGCAATTCCTACGTCGAATGCTCTTTTAGGCATTTCTTTCATCAAGAAACACATAGAGCAACCGGTTGGCATGGCTGGAGTTACGCCAACGATTTTGTCGTTTTGTTTTGCCAGTTCGACTAAGGTATGACCAAAAACATCTTGGTAGAGTTGAGGCTCATCTAAAGAATTCTGAATGATGCGTTCTCCGGTTTCTTTGTTGAATTTTCCGGGAGCATGCCACTCTGTAGCAGCCTCCTCTGCAGGTTTGAATCCTTTTCCTTTGCGGGTGATTATGTGGAGCAATTTAGGCCCCTGCATATTTTTGATGTCGTTCAGTACTTTAACCAATCCATCCACATCGTTTCCGTCTACAGGACCGAAATAACGGATGTTAAATCCTTCAAAAACATTTTGTTGTCCGGAAAGTAGCGCTTTCAAACTGTTGTTGAAACGCAAAATCAAACCTTTGCCATGATCTTTTATGAAACCGTATTTGCGCAACAACCGGTATAGATCATAACGAATTTTATTGTAAGTTTTGGAAGTGGTAATATCGACCAAATATTGACTCATCCCGCCCACGTTATTGTCGATGGCCATGTGATTGTCGTTCAATACAATCAACATATTATTAGGCACGGAAGATGCGTTGTTGAGTCCTTCGAAAGCTAAACCGCCGGTCATGGAACCATCACCAATTATGGCAACGATTTTCCTGTCGGGTTCATCTTTCAACATAGATGCGGTTGCCATGCCTAATGCCGCAGAAATAGAATTCGAGGCATGACCTGCGATAAACGCATCGTATTCGCTTTCATTCGGGTTAGGAAATCCGGAAATTCCTCCAAGCTGACGAAGCGTATTAAATCTTTCTCTCCTTCCTGTCAGAATTTTGTGTGCATAAGCCTGATGTCCGACATCCCAAACAATTTTATCGTAAGGCGTATTCAAAACATAATGCAGGGCGACTGTCAGTTCCACAGTTCCTAAGCTGGATGCAAAATGTCCGGGTATTTCAGATAAAGTTTCTATGAGGCACTCTCTTACTTCTTCACATACCTGCTTTAGTTGTTTGGTATTAAGTTCGCGAAGATCAGAAGGATATTCGATTTTTTCTAATAAGTTGTTATCTTTATTCTCTTGCATAGCGTTAAAATAATCCTGCGAAATTATATAATTTAACTGATATAAGTGTACTTTTGCGAATGAAAATGATATTTACGACAGAAATACAAATTCCTCCCTTTGATTTTAAAATCAGTCATCAGGATAAAATCATGATGATGGGTTCTTGTTTTGCCGAAAATATAGCAGAAAAAATGCAATCGGCAGGATTTCGTGCTTATACGAATCCTTTTGGAATTTTATATAATCCCGCATCTATTTCCAAAAATATTCAAACGATATTTCGTTCCAAAAAGTATGCTGTTTCCGATTTATTTGAATATCAGGGGTTATATCATAGTTTCGACCATCACGGTAAGTTTTCCGGTAGTTCTGCGGAAAATGTTGTTGATAGAATTAATAAGGAAATTGAGGAAGCTAAAGATTATTTGCAGGATGCTTCCGTGTTAATAATCACTTTTGGCACAGCATTTACCTACTTCTTAAAATCGAATGTCTCTAAAATCCTTAATGTCCCTAATATACTTGAAGTTGTGTCAAATTGTCATAAACTGCCGGAAAAAACTTTCAATAGAAGAAGATTGAACATAAACGAAATCGTCGAAGATTGGAAATCTCTGATTAATCTGTTAAAACAATATAATCCTGAATTAAAACTCATATTTACGGTAAGTCCCATTCGGCATTGGAAAGACGGAGCGCATGAAAATCAATTAAGTAAATCGACGTTATTGTTGGCTATAGACGAATTGATAAAACAATACACTCATTGCTATTATTTTCCATCGTATGAAATTATGATGGACGAATTGCGTGATTATCGTTTTTATGCCGACGATATGTTGCATCCATCCGATTTAGCCGTTGAATATATTTGGGAAAAGTTTTCTCATGCTTTTTTTGAAAAGAAAACTGTTGTATTGCTAAATGAATGGATGAAAATCAGACAAGCATTAGGGCACAAACCTTTCAATCCCGAATCGGAGCAGTATAAATCTTTTCAATCCCAAACACAGATAAAGTTAAAAGAATTTTTGAACAAAAATAAAGAATTTATTATCCCATGAACCAACAGTTATTTTATGCAGCAGGTCTTCTTATAGCGATGTTTTTTGCATACAAGGTGATGTTGAAAGTGAAAGATGTACCTAAAGAAAAAGATGTACCTAAAGAAGAGGAAAAGAAACCTACAGAAGAAACTCCGAACATCGCACCCGGTTTTCAACCAAAAGATTTGGAAGAAAAAGAGCATTTGGATTTTGAATGACTAATAAAATGTTAAAATCACGTCGACAATAAAATTAAAATGAAATATTTCCGTTCTAATTATCTATGAAATACATAGCGAATGGGGGAAGAAAGCGTGAAAATGATATTTAGCTATATTTCAATGACTTACAATTCATCATCTGCTTTCTGTACCTGCTTTACAAAAAAATAATTGCGAAAAGATATTGTAGGAACTGAAGAAAACAATATCTTTGGGGGATTTTCGAAAAATATAAATCAAATAATTTTATAAACTTAAATTTTTAAACAAAAAACATTTTTGAATTTTATGGAAACAAAAAAGAAAAGTGAAGGAAAAAAATCTCGTGGAATTTCAGCAGGGATTGTTATTGCATGTTGTGCTGTTGTAGCTGCTTCTGTGTTCTTATTTATCTTCGGTAAACCGGTAAATTTCTTGGGAATAACTCCTGAAAAATTAGCTGAAGCCAATTTAGGATTTTGGGAAAACCTATCTGTAGCATTTTGGGGTAAAAATACTGTTCTTCAAGCCGGTCACCCTGCAGGACTTGCAGGAACAATCTATAAAGGAGGTTTCGTTGTAGTTATCGTTATGACCCTTTTATTAACTGTAATGGTTTTAAGTGTTGAACGTGCATTCGCTATCAGCAAATGTAAAGGAAAAGGTAATTTACTTCAACTTGTTTTCGACGTGAAGAAAAACTTGGAAAAAGGTGATTTGAAAACGGCTGAGGCTCTTTGTGCAAAACAACAAGGTTCTGTTGCTGCCATTATTTCTGCAGGTTTGAAGAAATATGAAGAAATGGAAACAACTACAGAGAAATTGAGCAAAGAACAAAAATTGTTGGCAATTCAAAAAGATATCGAAGAAGCTACTGCACTTGAATTACCTACAATGCAACAAAATCTTCCGGTAATCGCTACTATCTCTACACTTGGTACGCTTTTCGGTCTTTTGGGAACTGTATTAGGTATGATTCGTTCGTTTGCCGCTATGTCAACTGCGGGTGCTCCCGACTCAGTTGCGTTAGCAGCCGGTATTTCTGAAGCTCTTATCAATACAGCGTTTGGTATCGCAACCGGAGCATTGGCTATTATTTCTTATAGTTTCTTCACCGGTAAAATTGATAACATGACTTATGCTATCGACGAAATGGGATTCTCTATCGTACAAACTTATGCTTCTAAACACGAATAATTTAATTTAAAGAAGGATTATATTTATGC
>Ga0209628_10000343_pt1 | contig 28095 bp, 26 predicted proteins | sample TergutCu122P4_FD_187285 | JGI IMG/M metagenome (GOLD analysis project Ga0209628, IMG submission 187285) | Cubitermes ugandensis P4 segment gut microbial communities from Kakamega Forest, Kenya - Cu122 P4 (SPAdes) (version 2) | ecosystem: Host-associated > Arthropoda: Insects > Digestive system...
CAGTGAGTGTTACTAAAAAGGATTGCATTGTGGGGGTAAAGGATAATAAAATTGTCAGATTCAACATTTATCCAAATCCGGCAAATAATGAATTACGAATTACGAATTACGAATTACGAGATGGGGTTATTGAAATATATGATGTTTATGGCAGAAAAATATCATCTCATCATCTCATCGCCTCATCATCTCATCACACTATTAACATCTCATCTTTATCTTCCGGTATTTATTTCATAAAATTAATTAACGAACAAGGCTCTTCTATACAACGTTTTACAAAAAATTAAACTTCAATAAACTCAGTTACCAAATTATTACAATTATTCATAAAAAAACAAAATTATTTATTAACCAAAATTTATTTCAGATGAAAAAACATTTTTTTATTTTATTTTTAAGTGCGCTCTTTTTGAGCGTTAATGCACAATCTTCAGGAAGTACAGGGTATTGGGATTTAGAAGGGAATTCCAATACTAATGTCAGAGCAAATTTTATCGGAACTACCGATGCTAATCCGCTAATTTTTAAAACTTTTGGAAATGAACGTATGCGACTACTGCCAGAAAAAGCGTTTTTGGGGATTGGACTCCCAACACCTCAAGCAACATTGCATTTACATTATCAAAATGTTCCTCTTTCACCATCTTCTCAAAAATTATTACAATTAACAACTGATGCAACTACAAATGGTCCCGGAAACGGCTTTTCTATTATTTCTAACAGAGACACCAAAGACATTATTTTCCGTCAGCAGGAGTCTGCGAAGTTCTTCCTTGAGGGTCCCGGCGGCGGGTTGGTGGTGGCTCCCACCGGAAAGATTGGTATCGGTACCGATGCCCCAAAAGAAAAAGTACACATTGATGAAGGAAATCTGCTCATTACCAGCGCTAACTCCGGCGCTACAAGCCTTCCCACCGGCGCACTGCTTTTCGAGAACTCTTCCAAAACTCGATGGGGCATTGAGTATTTCAACTCTACCGACCCTTCAATCGAACCTGTTTATGGGGGCAACGGCCTTAATTTCAGAAAATATGGCGGATTGAGCGCTCCAAACGCGATTCATTCAACGCTCTTTTTGTCGGATAATGAAAGAATTGGGATTGGGAGTATAAATCCCCAGGGCAAATTGCATGTCAATGATGGGAATATCTTTATAAGTACTCCTTTGGATAACACAACGGGAACGGAGCAAAGCGCCTTAGTGTTCGGAATATTTGAGGGGGGTGTTATGACTTTGCCGCCGCCAAGTAAATGGGGGATTGAGCGTGTTAATTCTAAGGCCGGCGGCTATGGGCTCAATTTTTGGAAACAGGGCAATTACCTCAATGGCGTGGAGTATCATTCTGTGATGTTTTTCAATAATAATGATAATGTTGGGATAGGAACTATCAACCCACAGAAAAAATTAGAAGTGGCCGGTTCCTTTGGTGCAGAAAGCGCCGATATTGCCGGCACCTTAACTACCAATAAACTCTCCTTAACCGGAAACCTGGGGCTGGGAACTGATAACCCCCAGCAAAAATTGCACGTAAATAACGGCAATATATTAATTACCAATACTATTGAAATGCCGAGATCGGGATCAGGGGAAAACGCCCTCATTTTCGATTATATTACTAATAACTTTCCCCAGGCGTGGCCTCCGGAAGATAAATGGGGTATTGAGCGTACGGTTATGGGGAATGGAAATTACGGACTCAATTTTTGGAAATATGGCTATTATAACAATGCAAAAAGCGGCGACCCCACCGGAGGAATGTACCGTTCTATCATCTATTGCAGCCATAATGATAACGTGGGAATAGCTACCACCAACCCGCAGGCCACTTTGGATGTAAACGGCTCATTTAAGGTGCAAAGCGCTACTGTTGCAGGAAAAGTAACTGCAAATGACATGAGAATTGAAAATTTATTATGTGCCAAAGAGATAAAAGTTCAATTGACCTCTTGCTGGCCCGATTATGTGTTCTCTAAGGAGCATACACTTTTACCGCTGCATGAAGTAGAGCAATTTATTACCGAAAATCAACATCTGCCTAATATACCTTCGGCTGCAGAAGTAGAAGCCAACGGCGTAAATGTAGGCGAAATAAACGCCAAACTGTTGCAAAAAGTGGAAGAACTTACACTCTATATCATTCAAATAGAAAAGCGTCTCTCTGAAATTGAGAATAAGAAAGGATATGCAAAATAAGGAAGATGTAGTGCTTAAATATTACAGAAAGAAATGTAGAACTGTTTTATCATATCAGGTTATATCCATTGACATGAACATCTCTTCACTCTCATCTCCTCAAGACATATTAACGACCAATGATGAAACTTCAGATCCTGAAATTCAATGGCAGCATGCTACAGACGGCCTCTATTTTGTGGTAATCATTTTTAAAGATGGCACGGTACTCACGCAAAAAATGATGGTGCAGAAATAGTAGTCATAGTAAAAATATTTTTTTAGCAAATCAATTTTTTGTTTATTTGCGAAGTTTTTTTAAATACAAAATAAAAATGTAAATCTTTGTAAATTAAACTCAAAATGAATCCTCAAAAAAATAATTTTAAAACTTCCGGTTTCCGGATTCTCGCTTTTTGGCTTTTCGGTTTTTGGTTAATTACTACTCATGCCCAAACTGCAGAAGAAATTGTGAAAAGGGCAGATGCGCAAAGCAGGCAGGAGAGCAGTTATACAGAAATGACCATGCAAATTGTTCGCCCGAAATATACGCGAGAGATCTCTTTGAAATCATGGACCAAAGGAGACAAACTGGCATTGATTAAAATTACTGCTCCGGCTAAAGATGCCGGCTCCGGCTATCTAAAAATTAATAAAGAACTCTGGAACTGGCTGCCAAGTATTGACCGCCTCATCAAAATGAGCGCCTCTGTGATGGGGCAAAGTTGGATGGGCTCCGATTTTACCAACGACGATATGGTGCGCCAATCCTCTATTGTAACAGATTATACCCCAAAATTGCTGGGCAACGAAACCCTGCGCGAGTTTGATTGCTTCAAAATAGAACTCACTCCGCTTGCCAATGCGGCAGTAGTGTGGGGCAAGGTGGTGATTTGGGTAAGCAAGAAAGATTTCCTCATTGTTAAAACCGATAGTTATGACGAAGATATGATGCTGGCACAAACTATGGATAGTTACGATTTTAAAAATTTTAACGGGAAGACCATGCCCGGTCGCATGGAGATTATTCCTGCCGAAAAACCCGGACAAAAAACAGTAATTACCCTCCAAAAAGCAGAATATAATAAACCCTTGGATGATAGTTTTTTCTCACAACAAAATCTTAAAAAGCAATGAACCGGTTTCTGTATAAACTCTCGTGGCGTAATATGTTTCGCAACAAACGGAGAACACTCATCATGATCTCCTCCGTATTTTTTTCTGTAATCGTTTGTTTAATTACCATGTCGCTCACAAATGGTTCGTGCGATTATATTGTGGATGCCATGATAGAAAGGCAAATCGGAACCTTCCAAGTAATGTCGCCCGAATATTGGAATGACAAAACAGTGGATAATTATATCCAAATTGATGATGAGACTTTAAAGCAGTGGGAAAAGACCGAAAATGTAAAACGCCTTGCGCCCCGCATTGAAAGTTATGCCATGGCATGGAACGGTAAACATACCAAAGGATTATCTTTTATGGGAATTGACCCAAAACGCGAAAGTGATTTTTCGCAAATCAACCTCAGAATTGTGGAAGGAAAATATCTGTCGCAGGATGATAATGGCATTATGGTAGGGAAAAAATGTGCTGAGATTTTAGATTTACATCCGGGTGATACGCTTACGCTTATCGGTATGGGTTACCAGGGCGAAAGCGCTTACGGACTCTTTCCTGTAGTAGGTATTCTGGAAGCATTTGACCCTAATTTAGACGCTGCGGTGGTTTACACTTCGCTTTCCGCCATGCAGAATTTTATCAGTATGCCTAACGGCGCTTCAACGGTTTCTGTTTTATTGGATAATCCGAAAAAAATGGATAAAACAGTTGCTGTTTTGCAGGCAGAAAGCAGAACCGACGAACGAAGCGAGAGCAGAGACCGCTTGCGGGCTATGCCGAGCAAGGAGGAGGAAGTCCGAAGGGCAACGCAGAAGGCAGCAGAAAAAAACGAATTTGTGTTTAAACCCTGGAAAGAACTTATTGAAGGAACTATGGCGGGAGCCTCGGAAAACAAAAAACAGTTGGTGGTATATCTCTATTTTCTCTATGTAATTGTGGGTTTTGGTTTGTTAAGTATGGTTATTATGCTTACCAACGAACGCAAAAAAGAGTTTGGCGTAATGGCGGCGCTCGGTACAAAAAAACAGACCATTATCGGCAGCCTGTTTTTTGAAATGATTTTTGTGGCGCTTCTCGGAATTTTAGCAGGAGTAATTATTTCTATTCCCATAGTGGCATATTACCATTATTCTCCCATGGTATTAACCGGAGAAATAGCGAATGCACTTATCTCTTACGGGCTTGACCCCGTAATGCCCTTTGAATTTACGTTAAAACTTTTTGTTACGCAAGCGCTCATTGTGTTTGGCATGGTAATAGCAGTAAGCGTGTATCCTGTTATGGCAATACGGAGAATGAAAGTGATTGAAGCGCTGCGGGATTAGGAACTCTTATGCTGATGTCGTTTATTAAACTGTTATTATAATTTCATGGATAATTTTATTGTTTCTGCACGAAAATATCGTCCCTCCACCTTTAATACGGTGGTGGGGCAAGATGCAATTGTTTCTACGCTCAAAAACGCTATTAAAACGCAGCAAGTGGCACAGGCTTTTCTTTTTTGTGGTCCGCGGGGTGTAGGAAAAACCACGTGCGCCCGTATCTTTGCAAAAGCACTGAATTGCCAAAATCTTACCTCGAATTTTGAGCCCTGCAACGAATGTGATTCCTGCAAATCGTTCAACGCTTCGGCATCTTTCAATGTGTATGAGTTGGATGCTGCCTCCAATAACTCCGTAGAAGATATTCGTTCGTTGGTGGAACAAGTACGTATCAGCCCGCAAGGCGCTAAATTTAAAGTATATATTATCGATGAGGTACACATGCTCTCCCAATCTGCTTTTAACGCTTTTTTAAAAACGCTGGAAGAACCGCCCCCGTATGCTAAATTTATTTTGGCAACTACAGAAAAACATAAAATTATCCCTACTATCTTGTCTCGTTGTCAAGTGTATGATTTTAAACGTATTGGAGATAATGATATTATGAAACACCTGGCTTTTGTATCGCAAAAAGAGGAAGTAGATGTTGAAGAAGAAGCCCTGAGAGTAATAGCATCCAAAGCTGACGGCGCCCTGCGCGACGCTCTCTCTATTTTTGACCAATTGGTAAGTTTTTCCGGAAAAACTATTACCTATCAAACCGCCATTCAGCATTTGAATGTTTTAGATGTAGATAACTATTTTAAAATGACCGATTTCCTATTTAGTGAAGATTCCTCCTCATCACTATTGCTTTTTGATGATATTTTAAACAGAGGATTTGACGGACAACACTTTATTTCGGGCTTGGCATCCCATTTTCGCCAATTGCTGATGGCGCAAAATCCTTCTACTATTAAATTAATGGAGACATCCGATACGGTGAAACAACGCTTTTTAGAACAATCCGAAAAAATAGATAAACAGCTATTGCTTCGTGCGTTGGAATTAGCCAATCAATGTGATTTTAATTATAAATTATCTCAAAACAAACGACTTAGTGTAGAAATTGGGTTAATGCAGATTAACGGAAACTATATTTATAAGTTGAATGCCGGAGTCAGGCAATCACGGGAGAAACAGTAACGAATCTTCGCCGCCCGGAATAGGCAATTTGGTTCCATCTACGACGCCGCAACAATCAGTACGAGGCTTTGTATCGCCATCCTCCATGCCCATTAAGAAAACACCCGATATTACAGATATTATCGGGGAAAAAGAGGTGCCCGTAGGGCGGGGTAGTTTATACGAAAATAATCCGACATCCAATATCCAACTGTCAGATGTCGGAAAATCTGATACCAAACAACGTTTTCCTACTCAATGGCGTACTATGTTCAATCAAGTTTTTGCCTCAGTTCCAACTATATATATTCCATTAAAGGAAACATTACCCGAAGTTGATGATAATATCATTAAAATTACGGTTAAAAATCAAATTCAAAAAGAACATTTTGAATCCAAAACAAGAGAGATTATAGATTTTTTAAAGACACACTACGATAAACAGATTAAAGATATTGTTGTAGAAACGAATGAACGGTTGGAAACCAAAAAAATCATTTATGACGTAAAAGAGAAGTTGCAAAATTTTAAAGATCAGAATAATAACTTTGAAGATTTTTTGCAAATATTAGACCTAAAAATAAAAGACTAAATGGAAATTTATATTGCTAACAGGGCTTTAGAAAGGAAGACCATTTTAAAGAAATACAGAGAGTTGAGCGGAATGCTTCCACAGAGAGCTACCAAGCAACAGCGTAGACTTTTTCATAAAGCATTTGCATTAGCGGTAGATGTACATAAAGATATGCGGCGAAAAAGCGGAGAACCCTATATCTATCACCCTATTGCCGTAGCGCAAATTGTAGCACAAGAGATTAATCTGGGCGTTACCTCCATGATAGCTGCACTCCTGCACGATGTAGTAGAGGATACCGATTATACTTTGAAAGACCTGAAGGGCCTCTTTGGAGAGACCGTCGCAAAAATTGTAGATGGGCTTACTAAAATTGAAGATATTGTAGTGGATGGAGACCAGTCGGTACAAGCCGAGAATTTTAAAAAGATTTTGCTTTCTACCGTGGAAGATGTGCGCGTTATTTTGATAAAGTTGGCTGATAGATTGCATAATATGAGAACCCTGAGTGCAATGCCGCAAGAAAAACAGTGGAAAATTTCTTCCGAAACCACTTTCTTCTTTGTCCCCATAGCACATCGCTTAGGACTCTATTCCATTAAAAGCGAGTTGGAAGATTTGGCCATGAAATACAATGACCCTGCAGAATATAATAAGATTTTGTACGCACTTGAAGCATCAGCCAAAGAGAGAAATACATTAATTGACGATTTTACTAAACCTATCATTGAAAAATTGAAAGAAACGGGAATCGCCGCTGAAGTTACCAGCAGAACGAAATCTGTTTATTCTATTCATCAAAAAATGATGCGCAAAAAAATCAGTTTTGAAGATATTTACGACATTTTTGCGGTGCGTTTTGTATTTGATTCGCCGCCGGAGGAAGAAAAAATTATCTGCTGGCGCATTCACACTATTATTACCGAACTCTATAAAACCAATCAGCAGCGGGAAAGAAATTTTATTACAAATCCTAAACCAAACGGGTATCAGTCGTTGCATATTACTGCAATGAGTAAGGCCGGAAAATGGGTGGAAGTGCAGATTCGCTCACAACGCATGAATGAAATTGCAGAAAAAGGACTTGCGGCACATTTCAAATATAAAGAGGAAAATAAAAGCCCGCATGAATATGAAAACCGCGTGGAAGAATGGCTGGTGAAAATTCGCAATATGTTGAAAAGCGAGGATACAAATGCACTGGAATTGCTGGATGAAGTAAAATTAAATCTAAATTTAAAAGAAGTAATTGTTTTTACCCCTACAGGGGAAAGAATTTTATTGCCCGCCGGTTCTACCGTGCTTGATTTTGCATACGAATTGCATACCAATCTTGGAAATCAATGTATTGGAGCAAAAGTAAATTATAATATTGTTCCTATTGATTATGTACTTCGAAACGGAGACCAACTACAAATTATTACTTCAAAAAGACAGATTCCCAAACCAGAATGGTTTAATTATGTAAAAACTGCTCATGCCCGTGAAAAACTGAAAGAAGCCTTTCGGGAAGAGCATAAAAAGAAGGAAGAAAAAGGAAAAAAGAGATTAGCCGAAATTTTTGCTTCCCTGAAAATTGAAAACAATGCTTCCAATATTGGTCGGGTTCAGGCAGACGCAAGAATTTTATCTCCTTACGAATTTTGGAACAACGTGGCAGAAGGGATTATTACAAAAGACCGTATTCGCAAAATTTTTAGAAAAAAGAGCACCGATGTGAGCGCCATTGATGATTTTAGAAAAAAAATCATACATAACTTGCAAGAAAAAGAGATTGATACTTTAATAGATGAGCAATTAGAAAAAAAACCGGAAGCTTTTCTTTTAGATGAAATTTCTGATGTGATACGGTACGCCGTAGCAGAATGTTGTAATCCTATTCCTGGAGATCAGGTGGTTGGATTTCAAATTACTAACGATACCATTGAGGTGCACCAGACCAAATGCCCGGTGGCTATTGAACAAATGTCTAAATTTGGAAATCGTATTATCAAAGCCAAATGGCGTAAAGATTCCGGCCTGGCATTTTTGTCCGGTATTAGCATTTCAGGGTTCGACAGAAAAGGAATTATTAAAGAGATTATTGAGATTATCTCTTCTCAAATGGAATTGAATATCAAATCATTAGAGTTTTTTACAAAGAGTAATACTTTTGCGGGAAAGTTAATGATTTACATTCAAAATGTAAAAGCTTTGAATGAATTAATTGAGAATTTATCTAAAATTGATCAAGTAGAAAAAGTAGAGCGCATTGCGCCTGAATAAAGCATAGATATGAATATACTGGAAAAATTAGAAGCCATTTACCAACGTTGGTTAAATATTAGCAAAGAGATTACGCAATCCGACATAATGTCGGATATGAAGCGATATATTAAGTTAAATAAAGATTATAAAGAGTTAACCGCTGTAGTGGAAGCCTACAAAGAGTACAAAAATATTTTAGAAAATATTGATAATACAAAAGAACATTTGGCAACGGAAAAGGATGAAGAGTTTCGGGAAATGGCAAAAACAGAGCTGGATGCTTTTATTTTACGAAGGGAAGAATTAGAGAAAGCAATACGACTCTTACTGCTTCCAACCGATCCGCAAGACAGCAAAAATGCTCAGGTGGAAATCCGTGCGGGAACCGGCGGCGATGAAGCCAGCATCTTTGCCGGAGACCTGTTTCGGATGTACGAACATTATTGCGACAAAAAAGGATGGAAATTAGAAGTACTCTCTATGGCCGAAGGAACGGTAGGAGGATTTAAGGAGATTGTTTTTGAAATTGCCGGTGAGGGCGTATATGGATTAATGAAATATGAATCAGGTGTACATCGTGTGCAGCGGGTGCCTCAAACCGAATCGCAGGGGCGCGTGCACACCTCTGCGGCATCTGTAGTAGTACTCCCTGAAGCCGATGAATTTGATGTGGAACTGAAACAAAGCGACATTAGAAAAGATACCTACTGCTCCTCAGGACCGGGAGGACAATCTGTAAATACTACTTATTCAGCTGTTCGGCTTACACATATTCCAACAGGTATTGTAGTGGCCATTCAAGATGAAAAATCGCAATTGAAAAATTTAGACAAAGCTATGCGGGTGCTACGGACTCGGCTATTTGAAAGGGAGTACCAAAAATGGTTAGAGGAGGTCGCTTCAAAACGTAAAACTATGGTCTCTACCGGAGACCGCTCCGCAAAAATTAGAACTTACAACTACCCGCAAAATCGTGTTACCGACCATCGTATAAACCTAACTATGTATAATTTAACAGGTTTTATGGATGGTGACATTCAAGATACCATTGAAGCACTGCAAGTAGCCGAAAATGCAGAAAGGTTAAAAGAGGAAGTGTGATTTTGGGTGTCTTTCGCACAAAACAGGAAGTTCGGAAGGCTGTTGTTAAACATAATTGACTAAAATTAAATTTTAAACTCTTGATCTTTTAAACTTTTAAACTCTAAACGCCGCATATACAAGCAGCGCCCCATTTCCCTCTATTTCAATCGTAAATTGCTCTCCAACCGCTTCGTTTAAAGAACCTTCCCACAATTCTTTAAATTTTTGTCTCTGAACCGGATATTTTAATCCGTGATACGTAATGGCTGCATGAGGCGAAAAACTGAAAATAGAGATTTGCTGTCCAGGAAAACTTTGAAAAGTGGTGGTTTGGCATATCGGCATAAAAATACCGTAATTGGTAATCATAGAAAGCGATAATTCATTCGAATAATGCATCAAAATTCCAATATTGGCTAAAAAATGGTCATCGCGTAAGCCGGAAGCACCCAAAATCACAACTTGCTCCAATTGGTTTGCAATACAATATCTTATCGCTTTTTGCAAATCATTGTAAGAATCGTTTTCATCTTTTTGAATAATAGATTGGTATTTTTCTTTTTGCGTGGAAGATATGGAATCACAATCGCCAATAATAATGTGGGGAGTAATATTTTGTTCTTCTAAAAAAGTGATAGCGCCATCGCAGCAGATTATTTGCTCCGCATTTTTTAAAATAGATAAAGAAATGGAATGGTTTGGTTTTTCGCCATTGGCGAGGATTACTTGCAATAACCGACGGCGAACTGTGGTTGTAATTAGAGAAACTGTATCCATTGTGAAATTTTGATATGCACAAAGAAACTATTTTTGCGGTATCTAAATTTTTATAATGCCGAAATATATTAAAAAAGTGCTTATTTTTGTACGCAAAATTGAAAAGACTAAAACAATGGTTTACATATACCAAATTTATGTATAAATGAGAATGTGAACATTTCAACCTTAAGATACCCTTAAAAAAAAAATTATTTATGAATTTTATTGAAGAAATTATTGAAGAAGATTTAAAAAACGGCAAAAACCATTCGAGAGTACATACCCGGTTTCCGCCGGAACCAAACGGTTATTTACATATTGGCCATGCCAAATCAATATGTTTGAACTTTGGGTTGGCAGAAAAATATAATGGCTTGTGTAACTTACGATTTGATGATACAAATCCGACAAAAGAGGAAATTGAATATGTGAATTCCATCAAAGAAGATATTAAGTGGTTGGGATTCCAATGGGCAGGAGAATACTATGCTTCTGATTATTTTGACCAGTTGTATGCATGGGCCGAATGGATAATTGAACACGGCTTTGCCTACGTTGATGACTCAACTCAGGAAGAGATTAGTCGAGAACGCGGCGTACCTACTCATCCCGGAATTGAAAGTAAATACCGTAACAGAAATATAAAAGAAAATATGGATCTTTTTCGTCGAATGCGTGCGGGAGAGTTTCCCGAAGGAAGCAGAGTGCTGCGTGCCAAAGCAGATATGGCATCACCCAATATGCACCTGCGCGACCCCATTATGTATCGCATCCTTTTTGCCGAACATCATCGCACCGGAAACCAATGGTGCATCTATCCCATGTATGATTATGCACATGGACAAAGTGATTCTATCGAAGGGATCACGCATTCTATCTGTACCCTGGAATTTGAAGTACACCGCCCATTGTACGATTGGTTCTGTAAAGTTTTAAAAATTCATCATCCTCAACAAATTGAATTTGCCCGCCTAAATTTGAGCTATACCATTATGAGTAAACGAAAACTGTTGCAATTGGTTAGCGAAAAATATGTGATGGGTTGGGACGACCCCAGAATGCCCACTATTTCGGGACTGCGCCGCCGTGGCTATTCGCCGGAAGCAATCCGTAATTTTGCGGAAACTGTGGGAGTAGCTAAACGTGAAAATCTGATTGACGTAAGTTTGTTGGAATTTTGCGTTCGGGAACACCTCAATAAAGTAGCAATTAGAACAATGGCTATTTTAGATCCCGTAAAATTAATTATTGACAATTACCCCGAAAAGGAAACGGAACTCTTACATGCCGTTAATAATCCTGAAAATCCTGAATCAGGCACCAGAGAGATTTCGTTCGGAAAAGTAATTTATATAGAACGCGCAGATTTTAAAGAAAATGCCGATAAAAATTTCTTCCGACTGACCATTAATGCTGAGGTACGGTTGAAATACGCCTACATCATTAAATGTACTCACATTGTAAAAGACCACACAGGTAAGATTACCGAAATCCATTGTACGTATTATCCTGATACAAAAAGTGGTATGCAAACATCCCGCAAAGTAAAATCTACTATCCACTGGATTTCTGAAACATTTGCCAAACCTGCAGAAATTCGTCTGTTTGAACGCTTATTTACGGTTCCCGAACCGGATAATATAGAGGAAGGAAAAACATTTCTTGATTATATCAACCCTAATTCCTTAACTATTATTAATGGATTGATTGAGAATAATGTTACAAAAGAAAATGCCGCAAAATATTACCAATTTGAACGAACTGGTTACTTCTGTTTGGATAAAGATTCTACAGATGAAAATCTGATTTTTAATAAAACAGTAGGATTAAAGCAGTAAAGTAGTATATGAACAGGTCATACTTTTTAGCACTTGACATTTGTTGAGTGCTCGTTTTTTCCATATTTTTGCAGCCTTAAAAATCAATTCTTTATGCTACCCATTCAAATCCTAAGAGAAAATCCCGATTTTGTTATCAAAAGACTCAAAGTTAAAAATTTTGAAGCCGACCAAATTGTCAGCGACGTGCTGGCTCTAGATGTAGAGATTAGAACGTTAAAAAAATCGTTAGATGATAATTTAATGACACAAAACCAACTTTCTAAAGAGATTGGAATCTTGTTTAAATCCGGAAAAACTGAAGAGGCAACCCAAACGAAAGAGAATATTGCGCACCTGAAAACCGAAGAAAAAGAGATTCAGGAGATATTAATCTTAAAAGAAAGCGCCATTCAAGAGTTAATGGTTCTTATGCCGAATCTTCCCCATGGCAGCGTTCCGGCGGGAAAAAGTGCTGAAGATAATGAAATTGTGGCTACCGAAGGAGATGCCACTCCTATGGAAAATGCCTTGCCCCACTGGGATTTGGTTAAGAAGTTTGACATTATTGATTTCGATTTGGGAACGAAAATTACCGGCGCCGGATTTCCGGTGTATAAAGGAAAAGGAGCACGTTTGCAACGTGCATTAATTAACTTTTTTTTAGATTCTGCTGTAAAAAATTATTATACGGAGATACAACCACCCTATTTTGTAAACCGAGACTCTGCGTACGCTACCGGACAACTTCCCGATAAAGATGCTCAAATGTATCATGTTTCCTTAGACGATTTCTATTTAATTCCCACCGCAGAGATTCCCGTAACCAATATTTACAGAGATATGATTTTAAAGGAGTCTGATTTTCCGATTAAGAATTGCGCCTATTCGGCATGTTTTCGCCGTGAAGCCGGTTCTTACGGAAAGGATGTTCGCGGATTAAATCGCTTGCACCAATTTGATAAAGTGGAAATCGTTCAGATTCAACATCCTGAAAAATCGTATCAGACGCTGGAAGAAATGAAAAACTACGTTATGTCGCTTTTGCGGCAGTTGGAATTGCCTTTTAGAGTGCTGAAACTTTGTGGCGGCGATATGAGTTTTACTTCGGCATTAACCTACGATATGGAGGTGTTTTCCAAAGCCCAGCAACGCTGGCTGGAAGTGAGTTCCGTTTCCAATTTCGAAGCATTTCAGGCGAACCGTATGAAATTGCGTTTTAAAGATGAGAACGGTAAAACACGATTGGCGCACACTTTAAACGGCAGTGCATTAGCGCTTCCGCGCATTATGGCAGCCTTGCTGGAAAACAACCAAACCAACAAGGGAATTCATATCCCCAAAGTATTGCAGGAATACACATGGTTGGAATGGATTGATTGAAAGCACAGCACACATTTTCGGCGCAAATAGCCAAAGAGTCATACTGTAAATAATTTTTGCAAAAATATATAATATTTTACTATCTTTATACTTTAAAAAAATACAGTATTTTTAAAGTATATATTTAAAAAATGGAAATAATTTTAAAGATTGATACCTCCGAAAACAATGCTTTTTTTCTTTGGGGAGCAAGAAAAACAGGCAAAACAACTTATTTGATTTGGGAATTACTAGGGCGCTTTGGCGAATGTTGGTTATTCAAGAGGGAAGTGTAGAGATTCCTCCTCCGCTCCGCTGCGTCGGAATAACCTGCATTCCTACATGCCCATTAGAATAAAATTCCGGTTCCATAATATGCTTGTAGCCATAATCCAAAAAAGCGATCATACACCGAATAGAGGGTTACGTTTCGTGTAAAAATTTCTTTTTCAAGCAGTTGCCGTGCAGCAGTTTGGATTGATGCGGCAGAATGCAGGGAATGTTTTTTTATAAACTCGCCAGAAGTAATATTTTGCGCCTTTCCCTCTTTTGCAACGGCATAAAGCACTTCCTTTTGCCTTTCGGGTAGCAGATTTAGAATTTCTGAAAACAAGGTTTCATAAGAAAAAATACGATTTCGTACCGCTTCCATAAATATTTTGTCGGTACAATTTTCGTTCTCGCCAAGTTCCGAAAACAGTTGATTCATAATTGCCTGTACATAAAAGGTATGCCCTTCCAACAAATCATAACTGCGCTCAATAAAAGAAGTATCCACTTTTTTTCCTGCTCTGCGAAAATGTTTGTCGACAAATTCTACATATTCATTTTTGTCAATAGCATCAAGCGATTGTAATACAGCACTTTGATAAAATGGTTGAGAAGCAGAAAAAAACATATTATGCAAAATATGCCTTTGACTTCCTGAAAAAATAAAAGTGGTTTTTGTTGTTTTTTGAACGTGGGTACGGAGAACTGCCTCAATGTTCTTTTCGGGGTATTTTACAATTTGCTGAAACTCATCAATGGCTATGATACAGGGTTTGTCGGAACTGTTCAGATATTTAAAAATCTCTTCCAAAGTGATTTCGGCTGAGCGAATTTCGCCTATGCCAATATCAAAAACAGGAGTTCCTGTTAATTTATCAAGTTTAAAAGCAGGTCGTAGCGAAGAAATTACAGAAAAAAAATTCTCTACAAATTTCTTACCACGTGGTTTTAATCTTTCAAAAATTTCTTTACCAAGTTTATATACAAACTCCTGTAAATTGCGTGTGGCATAAATATCTACAAAAAAAGTATAGTAATTTTTTGAAATCTCTTTTTGACTAAAACAATGTTCAATTAAACCTGTTTTTCCCATTCTGCGGGGAGAAACAAGCACAACATTGTTGTCGTTGGTAATAAAACGAATGAGGTCAGCAGTTTCTTTTTTACGGTCGCAAAAGTACTCTTCCGATATGTAGCCCTTTAACAAAAACGGATTCTTCATATTGAAAATAATTTTTGCAAAGATACATATTATTTTTTAATTATTAAAATTTGATTATTCAAATTTAATAAGTTTTACTTTGAAGAATTTATGGTTTCAAAAATATCTTTATAAATCTTTTCAAATGCAACACCCGAAAATCCAACATTTGTAGCCACCTTGCGCAAATCCTCCTTATCAGGATTTCCTTTTCCGTTAACAGTAGTAGTATGATTCCCATTGAAACCGTTATTTGGTAAAATATCAAAAGCAGGCGATAACTTCCAACAATGATGAATATATTGAAATGCAAAATTTTTGGCATGGTCATCTTTGTTTTCAATGAGAACGTTAAAAATCATTCTTTTTATAAGTTGTTCTACTTCTGTCATATTTTGTGTAAGTTGAAGGCAAATTTTCAGCAGCGTTTGAGTTATATTCTTTTCTAACCTACGCTGCCGGACTCGATGAGCCAACAAAATTTGTATCTCTTTAACAGAGGATTCTATAAACGGCAATATTATTAGTTACGAGATAATTCATTTGTAAATATTAAAATATTAGTAGTTATTTGAATACAAAAATACATATTTTTTTTTATTTCTTTGCAATCTAAAAATTAAATAATATGACCCGTAGAAATACTACTTTCAGTCTCTTTATCATTGGAGCGCTTTTTTTTGTGTTTGGATTTGTAACGTGGTTGAACAGCGTTTTAATCCCTTTTTTGAAGACCGCCTGCGAACTGTCGGCTTCAAAAGCCTCATTGGTGCCGTTTGCCTTTTATATTTCATATTTTGTAATGGCAATCCCCTCCTCTGCCATTCTAAAACGAACGGGATTTACCAACGGAATGGCATTGGGGTTAATTGTCATGGCAATTGGATCGTTAGTGTTTGTTCCGGCGGCATTACAACGAAATTATATGTTGTTTTTAATGGGATTGTTTACGCAAGGTGCCGGCTTGGCGTTATTGCAAACGGCCACCAATCCTTATGTAACCATTCTCGGACCCATTGAGTCTGCCGCACAACGCATCAGTATCATGGGCATTTGTAATAAAATTGCCGGCATGATGGGCGTTCTGATTCTTTTTACGGCGCTCTTTTCAGGCACGCAGCATCTATTGGTTGGTTTTGAATCTATTACAAACGTCGTGCTGCGCGAAAAAATATTGCAACAACTCTCCAACAGCGTAATTTTTCCCTATTTAATAATGACAGCCGTATTAATAGGATTGGTTTTATTTATCAAATTAGCCAAATTACCCGAAGTAAATGAGGAGGAAACCGTAAAAACAAACAGGGAGCACAAATCTATTTTCTCCTATCCCTATTTGTGGTTTGGTATTGCTGCTATTTTCTTCTATGTGGGGATTGAGGTATTGGCAATAGACTATCTGATTCTGTACGCCAATGACTTACAGATTCCGGCAGAGATTTCGAGATATTATCCCATTGCTGCCTTGTGGGCGTTAGTAGTAGGATACCTCGTAGGAATTGCTTTGGTTCCAAAATTAGTTTCGCAGCGCAATTCGTTAATTTTCAATGCTTCTTTGGGATTGGCGTTACTTACTATTGCTTTATGCACCACCGGAAAAACTTCTGTTTATGCCATCATTGCGCTGAGTTTTGCACATGCCATTATGTGGCCGGCAATATGGCCCTTATCTATTCATAATTTAGGAAAGCACACCAAGCTGGCTTCGGCATTTCTGATTATGGCAATTGCAGGAGGCGCTGTTTTACCGGTAATTTACGGCACTGTAGCCGATAGATTTGGCTCGCATTGGGCATATAGCGTGATGTTGCCCGGCTATATTTATTTAATTGTGTTTGCTGCCGTTTTGTGCAAAATAAAAAAATGGTAGGTGAAAATATAAATCCTATTTTATTGATTTACAGTAAAAATATTCATAAATTGGTAGATAGCACTCTTTGCATGCCTTAGCTCCGCATCATGTGTCTGTCCGGCCGTATGCGGCGTTAGCAGTACATTATTATGAGCGATTAATCTATTAAATGTTTCATCCCATTCTGCTTTCGGAGGAACCTGAAGGTTCACATTTTCATATTCCAACACATCTAAACACGCAAATGAAATATATTGCTCATCTAATGCAAATACCAAATCTGCCGTATTCACAACCAAACCTCGGGAAGAATTAATGATAACAGGCTTTTGTGCAGTACTCAGAAGAAATGTTTTATTAATGAAGTAATAATTTTCAGGGAGGTAATTAATATGTACAGAAATAATAGTAGCACGCTGAAGTAGTTCATTGAGGGACACTTCTTCAATATAAGTTTCCTCAAAACCATTTTTGAACTTATCATAGACCAATATCTTACATCCGAAAAAACTTAGTAGCGATGCGAATGCTTTACCGGTATGGCCAAATCCAATAATCCCAACTGTTTGTGAAGCAAGTTCATTCCCTTTATTTTTTTCTCTCAACCACTCACCGTTTCTCACTTCCTTATCGGCAATAGCTATTTTTTTAAGCGCAGCCAGAACCATTCCTAAACAATGCTCTGCTACTGCAGGTGCATTTCCCTCAGGTGTACTTATTATTTCAATTCCATTTGCTTGAGCAAACTGCAAATCAATGTGTTCTACCCCAGAACCAATTCGTATAATAAATTTAAGATTTTTTTTAGAGGCAATAGATCCTTCGTCAAGCATAAATTTGCTTCTAATAACTAATCCCACATAGATGTCATTAAGATTAATAAATTCATTATAAGATATATTTAAAATTGATTCACACAGATAACCCATACTTGTAAATTGCTCTACAAGATATGGGTGAACTTTATCCACAATAAGAATTTTCTTTAAAGAGTTTTCCAGAGGGTTGCTATTTTATGAAAAGAATATATTAGTGAAATTTCTGTTTTTCAATATTTTCTGTTCAGCACGTAATCTTTTGAGTGCGCGTTCTTTAATTTGCCTTACACGTTCACGGCTAATATCAAATCTATTACCAATCTCTTCCAACGTATATTCATGAGGTTCACCGATTCCAAAACACATTCTGATAATCTCCCTTTCTTGTTCAGGCAAAACCGATAACAATTTTTCAACATCCTGATTCATTGATTCTTGAATCAATGTTTGGTCTGTAGATTCGTTTGAAGCACTAATAAAAGTGTCAATAAACTTGGTATCTTCATCAGGAGAGATCGCTGCATCCATTGATTGAGAGTGTGTATTCATACGCAGCAACTCCACTACTTTGTATTCGGGTAAATCCATTACATTTGCAATCTCCTCAATAGTAGGAACACGTTCCAATTTTTGTTCTAATTTAGCAATCTCTTTTTTTAATTTATTAATAGTACCTACTTGATTTTGAGGGAGACGTACAATTCTGGATTGATCGGCAATAGCTTGATGTATCGCTTGACGAATCCACCATACTGCAAAAGATATAAATTTAAATCCGCGCGTTTCATCAAAGCGTTGTGCCGCTTTTATTAAGCCTAAATTTCCCTCATTAATTAAGTCTTGTAGTCCCAAGCCTTGGTTTTGGTACTGCTTAGCAACTGAAACGACAAAACGAAGATTTGTTTTGGTAAGTTTTGCCAGCGCCTCCTGGTCGCCTTGTTTAATACGACGTGCTAATTCTACTTCTTCTTCGGCTGAAATTAAACCCTCTTTTCCGATATCTGCTAAATATCGGTCCAGAGAAGCACCATCACGATTGGTAATGGATTTTGTTATAACAAGTTGTCTCATAAATATTTAATCTATAGCATAAAATTTGGATCCAAACTCAAAAATAAAGGTTTAAAGTTTTTAATGATTATTTTTTGATATTCATTCCTCACAAAACCAATTTAGAAACGTATAAGATTGATAAAAAGTATACAATATTTTTTTTATATGATTTTTTTTATACCTTTGCCGCCCAATTTACATATTAAATCACTTAAATTATTATCATGTACGCAATTGTAGAAATAGCAGGGCAACAATTTAAGATTGAAAAAGAGGTAAAACTCTTTGTTCACCGCCTCAAAGCTGAAGAAGGATCGCAAGTAACTTTCAACCGCGTAATGCTTGTTGATAATGACGGTAAGGTAAAAGTGGGTACTCCCACTGTAAAAGGCGCATCAGTAACCGCCACCGTCCTAAACCACCTTAAAGGAGACAAAGTTCTTGTTTTCAAAAAGAAAAGAAGAAAAGGATATCAAAAAATGAATGGACATCGTCAGTATCTGACCTCCATTAAAATTGATGATATTATTATTTAATTTGATTATTAGCGATAAAAAATAAATAATATGGCACATAAAAAAGGTGTGGGTAGTTCACAAAACGGTCGTGAATCCCACAGTAAACGATTAGGTATTAAAATTTACGGCGGTCAGATGGCAAAAGCCGGCAATATTATTGTTCGCCAAAGGGGTACCGTACACAATCCTGATATCAATGTAGGTATCGGAAAAGATCACACTCTCTTTGCTTTGACTGACGGGATAGTAACTTTCAAAAAGAAAACCGGCGGAAAATCTTATGTATCCGTAGCCATGGCACAATAATTTTTTTTAATAATTATTATGGTAACACCTTTGCAAAATACTTATCCCTGTATTTTTTGAGTTATACTATAAGTTTATTAAAAGTTATCGAAATAGGCAGGCCCCCATAAACAAATATTTTATTTATGATTTCAAAAGCCATTTCTATTTTTAAACAATCTATTTACGATTACCACCGGTTCGACTCTGTAGAGCAGCCACTACAAAATCCTTATCCGGCCGGTAGTTTAGATGGATTACTTTACTACAAAAATTGGATTGATACCGTACAATGGCACCTTGAAGACATTATTCGTAACCCCGAAATTGACCCCGTTGAGGCCTTGAAAATCAAACGAAAAATCGATGCTTCCAATCAAGAGAGAACAGATATGGTGGAATACTTGGATTCCTATTTTCTCGATTTGTATAAAGAAGTAAAAACTACTGAAAATATACCACTTAATACGGAAACTCCTGCATGGGCGCTGGACAGGCTCTCGATTTTGCAACTGAAAATTTTCCACATGGAGCAGGAAGTAATACGCTCAGACATCTCAAAAGAACATATTAAAAAATGTCAAGAAAAATTGAATCTACTGCTACAACAAGAGATTGACTTATCAGAGGCCATTGAACAGTTGTTGCAAGATTTTTCATCAGGCAGAAAAAAGATGAAAGTGTATAAGCAGATGAAAATGTATAACGACCCCCATTTGAATCCGGTTCTGTATAAAAAATAATAAATTGTAAGTTAGTGGTTTTCTAAACAAATAAGATATATGCCCACTATTTTAATTCTCCGCTTCTCTGCTATGGGCGATGTGGCAATTGCCGCTTCTGTCATGAAAGAAGTAGCAGCACAAAACTCCGAAACTCAATTTGTATTTGCCACACAAGATTTTTTTGCTCCGCTTTTTGCCCATATTCCAAACTTGGTGGTTTTCCCTATTAATTTTACAAAAAATTATAAAGGGATAACGGGACTTTTTAGACTTTACAGAGATTTGAACAGAAACTATAAAATAGATGCCATTGCAGATTTACACAATCTGTTTCGCTCAAAACTCCTCAAACTATGCTTTCGATTTTCATTGAAAAGAATAAAAATTGCAACCATAAACAAAGGTAGAAAGGAGAAGAGAGCCTTATGTCAAGAATATAATCTTGATAAAAAACCCTTAGTAGCAACGTGGCAAAGATATGCGGAGGTTTTTCAAAAATTAAAATTAAAAATAGCTATTAAATTCTCGCCTATTCCCTATTTTCCGGAAAAAATAAAAAAGATCGGCATTTCGCCTTTTGCAAAACACCAGGGAAAAGTCTATCCACCTGAATTAATGGAGAAAGTATTGGAATTATTGTCTGCTAAGTATGAAATTTATCTGTTTGGTGGCGGCAAAACCGAACAAGAATGGGGCGATAAGTGGCAAAATCGGTTTAACAATGTCCATTCTTTAATCGGGAAAAAAAAATTAGAAGAAGAACTTACATCTATTTCCCATTTAGATGTAATGTTAAGTATGGATTCTTCGGGTATGCACTTAGCTTCGCTCTGCAAAATTCCGTGCATTTCTATCTGGGGTGCAACACACCCCTATTCGGGGTTTGTCGGCCTAGGTCAGGAAAATAATCCGCAAATTCAACTTGAACTTCCCTGCCGCCCATGTTCGGTATATGGAAACAAACCCTGTAAATACAAAGATTATAGGTGTCTTTACAGAATTACACCGGAAACTATAGCAAAAACTTTTATATTGACTTAATCAAAAAAACAGTTCAACCAATGGCATGTTATGATAACGAGGCTCATTGCTTTTTCATATTTATTTGATTTCTCTATTTGACATAAATAATTTTTGAACCTCCGGATGTAGAAACTTCGTTTATATTTTCCGCTTTCTTATAGTTGAGTAATGAAGCGCCGGTAAGAGTTCCTTTTATAGTTCGATTAACCGTTACTTCTGCAGAGGAAGCACCGGAAAGACTAATGTTAAGAGATTCTGATTCCAAATCATACATATTAAAATAAGAACTTCCGGAACCTGTTATGGATAGATCCGAAACATAGCCGTTTCCGTAAATATGAGAAGCGCCGGAAGCATCCACCTGAAAACGTTTAACATTCAAATTGAGAAAATCTATGTTAGATGCGCCTGATATATCCACATCTGCTCTGTTTCCCTTAAATGCGAAGTTCTGAAGTTCTGAAGCGCCTCTGAGGGAGATATTGGCATTATCCCCTTCACAAGAAAACCCTTCCATTTTGGAAGCACCCGACAAACTGATGTCGCAATCGGAGCGAAACTGTCCGTACATTTTTAGAGTAGCCGCACCGCTTGCCTTAATTTTTTCCAGTGAAGCTGCATTAATAGTGGCATTGAGAGTCTTGTTCCAATAGTTGCTCATTAAAGAAGAACGAATATATAAATATCCGTTAGAACGCAACTCAGCAGTAACTTTACTTTCAGGAATATTGTACTCTACGGAAGCACTGTTATTTGTATCATCTTGTGTAATAGTAACCTCCCAAGGCCCTTCCACAATTATTCCCTTAATTTTTTCGGATACCTGTATATCTTTCTTAACCAATTCACTTTTAGAATATTCATTGATATTACTTTCAATCTCATTGAATTTTCTCCTGATTTTATATCCAAAATCATCATCAAAAAAACGACAGCAAGAACCAGCCGGTAGGATAAAAATCAAAACCACTGCAATGGCTAAAATAATAAAACTGCAAACATTTTTCCAAACCTGTTTTATAGGCAGCAGGGAAATTCCAAGCCAAATAATTAATAAAGGCCACAATTTTAGTACATTAAACCAGTGAAAGTAGAAAATTCCAAACGACCTTCCCAACCAAAGAAATCCAAAAGCTACCAACAAAATTCCCCAAAAGATTCCGCTATGGTTTTCCTTAAAATTTTTACGAGGCGATTTACTATTTACTTCTTCTGCTTCAGTATCTTGAAGCGTTTGGTAAGGAATACTTGTCTTATCTTCCGGTATTACAATCCATAAGACAAGATACAGCAAGAATCCTGAACCTCCGCCAAAGAGGAGTACCAGAAAGATAATTCTAAAAACAAGCGGATCAACGTTGAAGTGCTCACCAAGTCCGCCACAAATGCCGGCAATTTTACGATTGCTCATGCTACGGGTTAATTTTTTTTGTGTTGTCATTTTTTAATTTTTTTGAGGTTAATTTTTTTTTGCACACAGATAACACTGATGTTACAGATTGACACAGATTTTTTATATTATTGATTATCAAGTTAAATTAATTATTAATCTGTGAAAATCTTGTATAATCCGTGTCATCTGTGTGCTTTTAAAACGTTTATTTTTTAATTATTTCATTGGTTTTTATATAGTTAATTTTTCCAAATGCCGATAATGATTTAGTGTTAAATTTTTTAGTATTTCCAGAAATAGTAATAGCAATCGGATTTTCTTTAATAAATTCTTGATAAACAGCAATAATGTCATCAAAAGTCAGATTTTCATAAATTTTGTATTGAAATTTTCTAGGGTCCTCATGGTAGCCTTGAGAACGCCATCTGCTTACTTGCCGGCTTAAATCTCTGAAATTCACATTGCCCATGTTAATTCCCTGTATTAAAGAACGTTTAACAGTTTCTATACGTTCCGGTTTTTGGGGCATATTTTTTATCAATTCAACAAGCGCCTTAACACCGTCAATGGTTTTATCACTCTGAGTACCCAGGTACTCTCTCAAAAAGCCTTGATTTTGCTGCAACTCAGGAGTTATATACGCAGCCCTGGTATAATACCCCAATGATCGCAACTCTCTGATTTCTTGAAAAAAAATACCACTCATACCATTCCCAAAGTATTCATTAAAGGCATTTAATAATGCTTTTTCCTTCTCATCTGCTACCTGACCATTGCTTAAAATATTAATATTGCTTTGTAAAGATTTTTTATTTTTATGAAGATAGACGATAGGTTGGGAAATTTTGGAAACCGGTATTTCAATAAAACTTGCTCTTTGCGGTTCAGTTGAAAAGTTAAAATATTTTAATAATAGAGATTGCATCTCCGCAACCGGCAAAGTTCCTGAGTAATGCACCCCAGATTCATAATTAAGAATATTCCTGAACAACGCAATTAATCCTTCAGGAGTAAGTTTTTTCACCTCTTTTAGAGATAATTTATTGATAAATGATGATTTTTGCCCGTACTGAACATATTCAAATAATGCTTTTCCTAACGTAGCCGGATTATTCACGTTCATTTTATAACTACCTTTTTCATTTTCCCACAACTTTTTAATTGTTTCCGGTTTAACTTCCGGTTGGTGTAGAATTTGTGAAACCAACTGCAAAGTTCCTTCCATTTGGTCATCAAAACCATCCATTGAAATCACAAAGTAGTTTTTATCGCAGGAAAAATCAAGTGTTGCCCCTAAATTTTGCAATGCTTTTTTAAATTCTTTCGCACTTTGCGTTGAAGTTCCTATTTCATTCAGATAATCAGCAATATAAGAATAGCGATTATCGGTCTCTGTTCCCACTTTAAAACGAAAATTCAATGAAAAAACCGGATTCATGGTATTCACCGTTTGGTAATACTCAACGCCTTTACATAAAGTACTTATAACAAGGTCTTTGTTAAAATCAACAAATTTGGGAGGAATCTCTGTTTCCGGTAACCCTTCTATCCATTCTGCAAATTCCGATTTTTTACCATTTTGTTGAGAAGCAATCGGTTTCCAATCAGGTTTCTCTATTTTATCTTTTTTTGGATACCCTATTCTTGAATTAGCCACCAAATAATTATCTCCAAAATACTGATTGGCAATGCGTACAACATCATCTTTGGTGAGTTTATTCACTTTATCGGCAACAGCAAGCATATCTTCCCAACTCTTTTTTTGAGTAAAACAATCGAGCAACATCAAGCCCCGAGTTTCAACATTTTCAAGATTTTGTAAATGTTCTTTCAAGTAATTTAATTTTACGCCTTCAAAAAATTGTTCACTAAAATCTCCGGTTCTCAATTTTTTAATCTTATTGATGATCAATGTTTCTGCATCAGATAGTTTTTGTACAAGTAATTTGGGAATAAATAAGATGTGAAAACCTCCTAAATCATTATAATTAAAGTTCATGACATAAACTCCCCATATTTGATTATCGTTCATCAATTCATCTAATAATCCGGTTTGGTTTTGGTTTGACAATATTTCGCCGCAAATGGTTAATGCAATTTCATCTTCGTGATTGGCAGGTACGGTTCTAAAACCGATGGCACCCATAGCAATAGGAGTCATCTTCACATTTACTTCTTCTCTTCCGTTAAACGGTTTTTCTTCATAAACCGGATTTTCCGGAACAGGTCTGTTTTCCCAAATCGCAAATTTCTCTTTGATTAAGGGGATAACATCTTCTGTAATAAAATCGCCGGAAAGCATCAGCGCCATGTTATTTGCCACATAATAAGTGTGATAGAAATCCACCATTTTCGACAAACGCGGATTTTTCAAATGTTCCGTAGTTCCAATTATCGATTGCTGCCCGTAAGGATGAACTTTCCAAAAATTCTTTTGATATTCTGTAAACACTTTCATGAAAAAGTTATCTTCATACATATTTTTCTCTTCATACACCGTTTCCAATTCAGATTGAAACAATCTAAAAACAGGATTTCGAAATCTTTCCACATAGATATCTAACCACTTTTCAATTTGATTAGATGGAAAAAGATTATGATACACCGTATAATCTTCGCTGGTAGCGGCATTAATGCGTGTGCCGCCAATGTGTTGAAGAATTAGATCGGTTTCGTTGGGAATAGCGTATTCAGCGGCTCGTAACGATAATTGGTTGATTGTTTTTTGAATCTCTTTTCGTTTTGCATCATCTTGTGTTTCATATAGATAATCGTACATCAAAGAGATAGAATCCAAAATTGGTTTTTCGGCTTCCCAATGGAGTGTCCCTATTTTATCGGTACCTTTAAACATCACATGTTCAAGATAATGCGCAATTCCGGTGGCATCTTTGGGGTCGTTTTTACCTCCGGCATTTACCACCACAGCGCCAAAAACTTGCGGCAAACTGTGGTCTTCGTTCAAATACACGGTGAGTCCGTTTTCCAACGTAAACTGCGTAACTTTCAATGCCGTATTCTCTTGCGAAAAGAGTGTGCCTGTTAATAAAAACAGCGTAAACGATATAATGAAAATTGTTTTTTTGTTCATATTGATATTCTTTGTTATTTTTTTAGCACACAGATGACACGGATGAGACAGATTTTCACAGATAATTAAAACAGATAATTATAAGTATTATTTTATTGCAAAAAAATAAAAAATCCGTGTCAATCTGTTTAATCTGTGTCATCTGTGTACTAACATTAAAATCGTTTTACAATCTCCTCAGTTCCAATTCCCAGCAGTTTCATTGTTTTAAAAACAACGGGTAATTCTTCTTCAAAGAAGCGTTCTTTTCTAAATTCGCGGATCTTGTCAGCGGCGCTGGGGGCTATGAAAAAACCAACGCCGCGTTTATTAACAAGAATCTCTTCTTTTTCTAAAAATTCGTAAGAGCGGGCCACCGTATTGAGGTTCACTTCTAACCTTGCGCTCAGTTCACGCACCGAGGCCGCACGTTCCTCCGATTGCCATTTGTGAAGCAAAATCTGCTCACACACCCAATCGGCAATCTGCATATAAATAGGTTGCGATTCTTTAAAATTCATGTTAAACCTCCGTTTCTTTTAAGCGTAAATAAGTAAGGGATAGGAAAAAGACTGTTAAGGAAATAGGAATAATATACCAATGTTCTTGCAAAAATTCTCCATTGGCAATGTTAATTGATACTGAATTATTTGATGGATAATTCATACTTCCAAATGCAATGTAAATCAGTCCGAATGTATAAAAAGAGAGTCCAAATGAAAAACCCATACTGCAACCTAATGATTTGAGTAATGCTTTTCTTTTAAAATAGATAGACCCAAAAAGAAAAGCAACAATTCCGGCGATATAAAACGCAACTACTTTCCAATCCAGAAGGTATTGCTCCCATATATCCTTTCTTCCATTGATTATCCATCTGGTTTCACCAATATTATTATTAAGAAGCGGATGAATAAGATAATATCCTACGTATGCTCCTGCAAGCGCTAAGAAGTGAATTACAACACCGAAAATAAAAAGCGTTGCTATTGCGTGAGTGAATTTTTCACAAGTGGTAACAGGTAAATTAAAAAAATGTGTACAATTATTCTTTTTTAATGAAAATTGAAAAAAACTAGCAGCCAGCCAAACTGTAATTACAAAAGGTGTTATCGGTGCAATTTCGGGCATCGCGTGTATGGAATGCGCAAATGTTAAAATCCCAAATGAGATTAGGCAAGAGATGAGCAATGATTTTTTATTCTCAATAAAATATGCTCTGAACAAATTGATGATATGTGTTATTTTCATAATGATTAATGGTTAATGGTTAATGGTTAGTGATTAGTGATTAATTCTGAATCTTGTTGCTTCTTAATCTCCTTTTTTATTTCGGATGCTCTAATAAAGAATAGTATGGTAAACACTACTAAGAAAACAGCAGATACAATGATTAAAATTTTGTTTGTGTATTTTTTCATAACGTTTTAATTTTTAGGGTTAAAGATGTGTTGTATTTTCTCTTTGTTGAGCATTACAGCGTTGAATAAGAGTTCAATATCTAATTTGGTCTCTTTTTGTTGGATGTTTTCGCACACCACCACTTTGCCGCGCACATTTTCCTCTTCATATAATATATGTGCGTCGCTTTCGGTGTCGTCAATTACTTCAAAGGCTAATTTTTCGGTGATGGCTTCGGCACTTTCGTTTAAAATCACTTTGCCGGAATCGAGAATGATGATGGCATCAATTAAACTGTGTAAATCGCGCACCTGGTGGGTAGAGATGATTACGATACGGTCTTCGGTGGAGATGGGAGCCATCAGTTTTCTGAAAATCGCTTTGGATGGAATATCCAATGCGTTGGTGGGCTCATCCATAATTAAGATTTTGGTGTTGCAGGCTAACGCAAACGCAATCATCACTTTCTTTTTTTGTCCGAACGACATTCTGTCTATTCTTTCATTTTGGTTGGAAATTTCAAAAATGTTCAAATGTTCTTGAAATTGTTGGTGATTAAAATTGGGATAAAACGGCGCATAAGCCTTTACAAACTCCTTTACTTTCAGTGCCGGTGTGTAGAGTTCTTCCGGTAGAAAGGCAATCTCTTGCAACATTTTGGGTTTGCGCAAGGCAGGATTTTCGTTTAAAACCAAAGCGGATCCGTTTGAGATAAAACGCAATCCGCTGACGAGTTTGAGGAGGGTGGTTTTGCCGGCGCCATTTTTGCCAAGTAAGCCGTAAATGTGCCCGCGGGACAATTCCAATGTAAGATTTTCGAAAAGCAAACGCTTTTTGGAATACCCGAAATTGATGTT
>Ga0209628_10000344_pt1 | contig 27991 bp, 21 predicted proteins | sample TergutCu122P4_FD_187285 | JGI IMG/M metagenome (GOLD analysis project Ga0209628, IMG submission 187285) | Cubitermes ugandensis P4 segment gut microbial communities from Kakamega Forest, Kenya - Cu122 P4 (SPAdes) (version 2) | ecosystem: Host-associated > Arthropoda: Insects > Digestive system...
TGGCTGGTCTCCCGCCTCAATCGGATGACGGTCCTGTGTGCCGTCCGGTACAGCAGCCACTGGAAAAAATACTGGATTCGGGCTACGTAATGCAAAAAGGTTTTTACGCACCCGATGGACGAACTTACCCCGTCATTTCGGTACGCCTTGGATTTCGTCTTTTTTGATCTATAATGATTCCTTCCTGATCTTCGTTTTTTTCGGGGTTCAATCCGTCAATTTATGAGGCGACGCCATGATTTACACGATATTTCCGGTTGATTGGGATTCGAAATTTTTCGGATTTCCCGTGGGACGCATCAATTTGAATGCCGATTTTTCTCTGGAAAATTTGAACGAAACACTCCGGCTGGGAAAAAACGATTTCCGTTTGATCTACCTGTTTCTCAAAGAGAAAGGCCCAAACGAATTCGAGGGATTTGAAGTCCCGTGTGTCTGTTATGATCGCAAGTTGGTTTACGAAAAAAAAGTCCATACGCTTCCTTCGGAACTTGATCCCCGCCTGCGTCTCTACACGGAAGCCGCTTGTACGAAACGTATGGAAAGCCTCGCGGTGATTTCCGGTCTGCAATCCCGGTTTCGTCGGGATCCCCAGACTTCTCCGTTTTACGAACAACTTTTTCTGACGTGGATCAGCAACGCGATCCTCGGAGGAACCGCCGACGCGATTTGGGTTTGGCAGGGAGACGACGGAAAACCCTCCGGTTTGGCAACGGTTCGAGTCGTCAAGCAGACCAATTCGCCTACCGGTCAAACCGTCAAAGAGGGGCGTATCGGGATGTTGGCCGTTGAAGAAAAATACTGTGGACGTGGCGTCGGAAGCAGTTTGATAAAGGCGTGTGAGTACTGGAGCATCTCCGCCGGTTTGGACCAGGTGTCACTGGCCGTTCCCGCCGAATGTCCGGCGTATAACCGAGTTTGCAACAAGGCCGGATATATCCCCGGTTCCGAAATCTCCGTTTACCATTACTGGTCTCCTTCCTGGGAATACGATCCTCGTCAAGGTTGGAAATATTGCCCGTAGGATCGTCGGGCAAGGATGTGCTCCGACCGGGACACCACAAAAAAAATCGAAAAAATTTTTTTCAATATGGTATTTTCTCATCGTTTCGTGTAGAATAGGGGGGTGTGCCCGTGTCGGCTGGCCCGTTTCACGAAAATCCGTGCCCGATTCGGCGTTGCAATGTTTCTTGGGGAAAACGTGGTTCGCGTTTTCGTACTCCAGATTTTTTCAAAATTCCATTTTGGGAGATAAATACTTATGGCAATTAAAGCAACAAGACGTGATTTTCTGAAAGTGTCGGCGGCAACCGGTGTCGGCTATTGGGTCAGTGCGGGTAATCAGCGCATCGCCCGTGCAGACGCCAACTCCAAACTCGGCGTCGTCAGTGTCGGTGTCGGCGGAAAAGGAGGGAGTGACTGTAGGAATGCGTCGCAATTCGGCGATACCGTCGGCGTTTGCGATGTCGATAAAGGAAGGTTGGCCGCCGCCAAAGGGGCCTATCCGAATGCGAAAGGCTACACCGATTTTCGGGAAATGTTCACCGACCTCCAGGACAAGTTTGAGGTCGCAACCATCAGTACCCCGGACCACATGCACGCTCCGGTGACGCTTATGGCAATGCGGATGAAAAAACATTGCTATACGCAAAAACCGCTTACCCGAACCATTTACGAGGCCCGTCTCATTACCGAAATCGCCAGGGAAACCGGTGTTTGTACGCAAATGGGGAATCAGGGAAGTGCGCTGGATTCTTCCCGTATGGCGATTGCCCAGTTAAAAGCGAACGTTCTCGGACCGCTCAAAGCCGTTTACGTTTGGTCGAACCGTCCCGTTTGGCCGCAAGGTCCGAAACGTGTCAATACGATGGAAAAATTCATTGCCAACATGAAAGAGGTCGGTGCCGACCAGGAAGAAATTGACGAAGCCGTAAAGGGCAAGAAAAAGGAGATCGAAAATATCCTCAATAATGTGGAATGGAATCTTTGGCTCGGCGTCGCCAAGGAACGGGAATTTTGGCCTGGTATCTACCACGATTTCGCCTGGCGAAGTTGGTGGGATTTCGGAACGGGTGCTCTGGGCGATATGGCGTGCCACCAGGTTACGGTTCCGTTCGACGGTTGCGAACTCAAGGATCCGCTTTCCGTGCAGGCGAAAACCTCGGGACACGATTTCGACAGTTTTCCGGAAGAATCGTATATTCGCTTCGAGTTTCCGGAAACAGCCAATCGTCCGGCGATTCCGTTCTACTGGTACGACCGGAAAGGGAACAGACCGCCGAAAGAGGTTTTCGAGGATGCCGGTTACAAGGGGGAAATCTCCGTCAGCGGTGCTCTCATCGTTGGGGAAAAAGGGGCATTCTACGCTCCCTCCGACTATTGTGAAACGTACGAGTTGTTCCAACCCGACGGATCCAAACTCGATTCTGTTCCAGGTTTGGAACCGACTTTCGCCGTCGATAAGGGGAATTTCGATGTGAACAATATGTACGAATTGTTCCGTGCCATCGAAGCGAACGATCCGAAGATTTGCAAGTCGAACTTCGTTGATCGCGGCGGTCCGCTGACCGAAACGATCCTCTTGGGCAACCTCGCCGTTTGGGCTGCAGCCGGAGGCGGTGAAGGCGAAAAGGTGGAATGGGATGCCAAGAACTTGAAAGTGACGAATCTCGACCAGCTCAAAACGCCGGGCGTCGCCGATCTCGTCAAGCCGAATTACCGCGGCGATTATCGGCTTGATTAATTACGAATTACGAATTACGAATTACGTTTATCCAAATTGTAAACGAATTGATTACGAAGTCGTAAAAAGTGTTGAGTAGGGAAGCAAGCGAGGAGTGGGATATTTTCTTCCCGCTCCTCGCGTTTGTGTTATTCTGCCGGACGAATTTGATCTTCGGAAATCCTCGGTACGATTTCACTCACCGGCACCAACTGCGTCAAATCAATCCTCGGACGGATCAGTGGTTGCGTTTCCGGCTTCATTGTTTGAAGCGTTTCCGGTTGCGCCGGAACAATCGCGTTGTCGTCGATTTGCGGTTGCGGTGTGCGTTCGTTGAGCGGCGGTGACTTGTCGAACAGCGAGTTCCATTTGGCCAGCGGAAGATTCAGGGCCGTCCTTTCGAACCCGGAATCGTCGATTTGCTCAAACGCTCTGATTTTTCGCGCCGTGAGAGTTTGCGGAGCGGAGGACAAATCCTCCGAATCGTCTTCCGGACTCATTGCGGGCGGCTCGATGTATCTTCCAATCGGTTCGCCCGATTCCGCAAAGACGGGTTCGTCTTCTTCTGACGTTTGAAAATAATGGGCGTAACGATTTTGCGGTTGCGAAAGGAGAGGGATCACATTTACGCCGTCCGTTTGCGCAGAGTCCAACGACACGGCAGCGGGTGCTTCCGTGATCGTGTTGGGAAATTGGGCCGCAAGTCCGCCGCCGCACAGGACGACCGTTGCGGCAAGAAGGGTTTTTCTTTTCCAGGAGAGGTACGAAAAGCCGTTCTCGTGACTTGTCGAAGCCCGTTGGGGGGGGGCTTGCGTAAAAAACATTGACCTCGGGGGGAGAGAATCTGTGTTGGAGTCCCGTCAACCGACAACACTCCGTTTCACTAGATCGGCCGCGTTTTTTCATTTCCGCAAAGAAAATGCCGACGCCCGTATAAGCGATAAAGATGCCATAAATTGCTTATGGCATTAATTCAGAATTCGTAGTACAACCGCAAATTGTGAATGGCAGCCGGGAACGTAACGAAGTGAAGTGACCGGAATAGTCGACTGTTCGATCCGGTCACTGCGCTGCGTTCCGTTTCCGGCTGCCATTGTTTCTCGTCTCGTTTCACGCGTTCCAACAGCATTAGAACATCTGCGTAAAGCTAAGGTAAGCCGCGTGCGAGGTTGATTTTGCGGACAACGTTGCATCGTAGTTTGCCGCAACCGTTTGCGTCTTACGCGAATTCAGGTAGAGGTTTCCACCGGCTCCAAACGTTGCGAAATGGCGTTCCAAGTCGATCCCGCGAACCCGCACAAACGGGGTACCGCCGCCGGCTGCAAACCGAACGTCGTTTTGCGAGAACGCCGAACCACCAAGTTGGTGCGAGTAAAACGCCCGTCCCAACAACGTGAGATTCTTCGCTCCAATTTCGGCGTTCAAACCGGTTCGAACGAAGGTGCGGTCGTTGTAAACCTTATCGAATTGCAGAGCGAATGGGGAACCACTTTCGCGAAAACCCTGCTGCCAAACGTTTTCCGATTCAAACGCAACGAGCGGACGAACCAGGACGCCGGTATTGAGGTAGAACGGTCGGGCCAATTCGATGCTGGCAAACAGCGTGTTGCCGTCGAAATCGCTCGTCAAGATCGGATTGCCGAACGCTCCCAAGAGCGACGGATTCATAAATCGTTTCATGGAATAATTTTGGAAGCCGCCGGCAACAATCGCCTTCCATTCTACTTTCGTGGTAATCATTCCGCCTGCCGTAAGTCCGACGGTGAAATCGTCCATGTCAATATCGTCCCGTCCTTGTTCCAATTCCGGACGACCGTACCCGAAAAAGACTCCGACGACGGCCTTTTGGTCAAGTTGTTGGTTGAATCCGGCCATGAATCCGAGCGAGCGGACCGTGTAAGCTCCGGCGTTGCCGTCGCTACGGTAATCCGCTTCCGTATAGTACGGCGTTGCCCAAGCCGCTCTCGTTGGGCAAGACCGGTTTTGTCCACGGTAGTTGAATCGGTTCTGATCGCCGAGAACGAGTTGACCACTTGGAGTCCAGCCGAATTGATTCGCCGCGGCCCGCCACGGATTTTCCCGGGAGAGCGTCAGGCTGTTCGCTTTGACGCCGCCGGCAAGCGTGTTCAGGGCCTCCAGGAAGTCGGCCTTGTCGTCGAGGTAAAGTTGATTAAAGTATCCCTTAATGTCCCCCCAGCCTTGCATCGCATCAAGCATCCGGCCTGCTGCGACCTGGTTGAACGTTTTGCCTCTCTCTGCGAAGAACGAGTCCTTCTCTTTGAGAGCACCGATTCGCAGGTATTGCTGTCCCGCTTCCTCATCGATCCACTGCTCTGCGTCAAAGAAGGTGTCTTTGAAGGAGAGTTCTCCCGAAATGGTTCCTGCGGCCTGAATGATCGTGTATTCCTGTTCCGGATCAAAGTTGCCCCGCAGAATGACCGAGGCACCACCGAACTCGTTGCCGCAAAGCAGCACGTCGCCGTCCTGGTTGCCGATGCTATGGGACACGAGGATCAAGTCGCTGTTTCCGTTGCCGTCCACGTCAATTTCGAGAACTCCCGATGATGTTACCATAAGCGGTCCCGTGATGTGGAGCGTTCCGATTTCCTTGCCGTAATTGTCACCGGGGGACAAAATACTTCCGCTGGTAACAATCAATCCCGCCGATTCAATCGTACCGGTTCCGTATATTTTGGATTTGTTCGTCAACGTGATGACGCCATCAGTCGAAACCAGGGTTCCCGTTGCGTCGATTCCGAGCCAATCATTGTTGAACGTGAACAGACCGTATGTCCAAATTTTCGAATTCGCTCCAATGTGAATTTTATGAAACGGATTCGCGCCGCCGCCGGGATTGTCCGCGTTGACGATCAACGACATGCTACCAAGCTCCAACGTCGAGCCGCCAATCACATTCAGTTGGGTCGCGGCGGCTTCTTTCTCTGCATCCGTTGCACCCGCAGCCACGCCGCTGGCACCGAGACCGATCTTACTGTCGGCCCCCAAAGTTACTTTCGCACCGTCAATCGTGATGGTACTTCCAGAAAGGTACGAATTGCTTCCTTGGGTAATCTTACTGCCGTTTGCAATCGTCAAATCGCCGCCGGTTTTCAGGGTTCCAAAGTTCGCCTGTTCGATTTCGACATTATCAAGCGTTAAGGCTCCGTTGTTCCCATTCACGATGGTACCATGGTGTCCCTGAGTGACCTTCGCACCGTTTTGGATGTCCAGTTTGCCACTGCCGGACGTTGTGATCGAACTGCCGTTCCCCTGTGTGACGGAACCGGCAATCACGATGTCACTTCCTGCCAGCGTTTCGATCTTCGAGTTGTCTCCCTGAAGAACCGTACCGTTAATCCCAACACCGGCATTTCCATAGATACGTCCACCGCCGCCTTGCGTCACTTTGCTTGTGCCGTCGATGGCAAGCGTTCCAGCACTGCCAAGCCAGGCGTTGGTGGCACTACCGTTCATGCCGGTACTTTGGTTGATCGTTGCATTGGAGAGAGTCATGTTGCCGGTGCTGGTGATGACCGACGAACCATATCCCTGCGTAATCGTTCCACCGGTGATCGACATCGTGCCGCCGCTGGTGATTTCACCGTTTTTCTCCTGGTTCACGGTTGCACCGGACAAGACGACCGATGTATTGCCGCGAATCTTACCACCGTTCGCCTGATTGATCGTTCCACCGGTGATCGACATCGTGGTATTGCTCTTGATTGAACCGTCATCCCCCTGGTTTACAGTCGTACCGGACAATTGGGTACTGTTTGCTTGAATAGTACCATCGGCACCTTGATGGATCGATCCGCCGGTTGTCGAAAGCGTCGTATCGCTTTGGAGCGTCGAACCGTCTCCCTGGCGAATCGACGAATTATTCATGCTGATAGAATCACCTGCAATGAGACCGTCGTCCCCTTGCGTAATGGCAGTATTGTTTGTCAGAGACAACGCTTCATCGCTTGCCAAGTAGGAGTTGGCACCTTGCGAAACCGCTGAATTATTCATCGTCATTCCAGCTCCACTCTCAATCGTTCCATAGCCGAGCTGGAAGATATCGCTGTTGGTGAAATCCAACTCGCCTCCGGAACGGATAGTGCTGTCAAGGTCTTGATAGATCATACTGGAGGCGACAATAATGTCTTCGCCTGCGGCACTCAATACCGCGGAATCATTCCCTTGGATAAGGGTGCTACTGGTGATCGAAACGGAAGAACCCCGGCTTTCCACGATGGATTTGTTCCCTTGCTCCACTAACGCTCCATTAATGACCACCGCTTCCTTCGCCACGATCTTACCGTCATTGTCTTGCGCGATCTCGGCATTATTTTCAATGGTCAGTGTTCCCAGAACCGCTTCGATCAGGCCGCCGTTCCCTTGTTTGACGGTGGAACCGTTGATTTTTGCCGTCGTCCGCCCGGAAATTCGTCCTCCGGTGCCTTGTTCGATTTCGCTGTTCGTAATCGTAATGTCCAAACCGTCAAGAATTCCCGTGTACGCCTGTTTTACAACGGAGTTGCCATTGACCAACAAGGAACCGGAAGCGTACAAGTAGCCAAAATCCACATCAATCGTGCTGTTGGTAACGGTAAGGTTTGCGTCACTTCCAGGGTTGGTTTGGATAAACGCGGCGATCGTATCAGCCGGACCACCGGTTCCATCAATCGTTTCGCCATTTAGCGTGAAGGAAACATCGGATTTGTGGGTATAGACCCTGTGGTCAGCATCCCACGTTCCCTGTGCATGGGCAACAGGAGCGAACGGACTTCCCGAAACCAAAAACGCCGTCGCAAGTACAGCGATCGAACCGGCGGCCCATAACTTTTTGCAAAGAGTAGAAAATTTTTCTCGTTTGGAACTCACTGTTGCTCTCCTTTGACTGGAAATCTGATCGAGGTTGGTCCGAAAGAGGACTTTTTGCCGGTTTCAGATCGAGTGTTGCTGATGAAAGGGGGTAATCGTTAAACCGTGATAATTCGGAGAATCGCTAATACCATTATTCCGCGAAAGATCGAAATTCCCGATCTTCTCCACACAATCGCTATGATCGGCGATCCCCACAAAGATTCTCGACTCTTTTTTGGATAAAGTGTTAAAATTATCCGTTTATTCCGGTTGTCCCGATTATCGGGGCGAAGTATCGGTAAATTTGCCGTAGAAATCAATAGCGAATTGGGCAGAATGGGAAAATTTTTCCGATTAAGTAGAGGCGGCAGATGGCAGACGGCAGACGGCAGACGACAGACGACAGACGGCAGACGGCAGACGGCAGACGGCAGACGGCAGAGAAATTCCCGATTTCCGATTCCCGATTTACCCAAGCGTCACCATTCCGATTGAATTGACTTTCGTGTCGCGGGTGATTTCGTTGTAACTGAGCACGATCAAATGCGGAATCGCCTTGGCGGTCATCTGTTTCAACGCCGGTCGGATTTGCGGATTGACGATCACAATCGGCGGATAATTCGCTTGGGTCAATTTTTCAATCTCTGCCAGGATTCGAACACACAAATGATCGATGGCCTGTGGTGAGAAGCGAATGTACATTCCCCGCTCGCTGTGTTCGAAACCGCCGCGAATCTGGTCTTCCAGCGACGGGTCCAGCATGACAACATGCAGCGTATCTTCGGCGTCCCGGTATTTCGTGCAAAGCGTCCTGGCAAGTTTCGCCCTGACGTATTCGGTCAACAGAATCGAATCTCGTGTTCCTGAAGCGTAATCTCCCAGTGCTTCCAAAATCGTGCCGAGTTGCCGGATCGGAACCTGTTCGCGGAGCAGCATTTGCAAAACCAGTTGCACTTGTCCGAGTTTCATGACATTCGGGATCAGTTCATCAACGACCGCCGGGGTCGATTGCTTCAATTCGTCAAGCAGGTGTTGCGTCGCGTCCCGGGTCAAAAGTTCGTCGGCGTGTTTGTAAACCGTTTCCGCCAGATGCGTGATAATCACCGCTCCCGGTTCTACGATAGTGTAACCGTACAGTTCCGCCCGATCCCTGGTCGCTTCGTCAATCCAAATCGCCGGAGTACCGAACGCCGGATCGGTCGTTTGAATCCCCTGAACTTCGTTAACCGCTTCCCCGTGATCGAACGCCAGATACATCTCCGGGTAAACCATGCCGAGTGCGACCGGCATCCCGGAAATTTTCACGCGGTATTGAAGCTGATCAAGTTGAAAACTGTCCCGAATTCGGACTTTCGGCAAAATAATTCCGATCTCCGAAGCGATGCTTTGTCGAATCCGGTGAACCCGGTCCAAAAGATCGCCGCCGCGTCCCGGATCGGCCAACGGAACCAAACCGACGCCGATTTCCAGTTCCATCGCGTCGATCACGAGATAATCCTCGATTCGTTCTTCCGGTTTTTTCTCCGCTTCCTCTTTTTCGGCCTGTTTGACTTGTTCTTCGGTTGCAACTTTCTTGAAATTTTTGTTCAGCATGTACGCCAAACCGAACCCACAAAGCGAAAGCGTAATGAGCGGCTCCGTGGGAAGGGTCGTAAACGTCAGGATCAGCAAAAACACACTCGCCAGAACCAATACTACAGGTCTGTGGGCAATTTGCGAGAAGAACAATTTCGGCAGATTCGAGCTTTGCGAACTTCGGGTGACCAAAAAACCGGTGGCAAGCGAGATCAAAAGTGCCGGAACCTGATTGACCAAACCATCGCCGATGGTCAATCTTGTGAAGAGTTCCAACGCTTCCATAAACGACATGCCGTACTGCATCATGCCGATAAACAGACCGCCGATGATGTTGATGAATATGATTACGATTCCGGCGATGGCGTCGCCGCGCACAAACTTACTGGCACCGTCCATTGACCCGAAAAAGTCGGCGGAGTCGGTGATTTCTTCCCGGCGGCGTTTCGCTTCCCGCTCGTCGATGATCCCGGCGTTCAGGTCGGCGTCAATCGCCATTTGTCGGCCCGGCATGGCGTCCAACGTGAATCGGGCTGCGACTTCGGCCACTCGCGTTGAGCCTTTCGTAATGACGACGAACTGAATCACGACGATAATCGCAAAGATAATGAATCCGACGACAATGTTGTCACCGGAAACGAAGTTACTGAAACTTTCAATCACTTTTCCGGCTGCCAGCATCTGCTTTGTCCCGGCTTCGGTCAAAATGGCCCGGGTGGTCGCAATTCCCAAGACAAGCCTGAACATTGTTGTCGCAAGGAGAACGGTCGGAAAAACGCTGAAATCGAGCGGTTTCTTTACGAAAACCGTCGTCAGAAGAATCACCACCGCAATCGTGATATTCAACGTAAGCAGAGCGTCGATCATCCCGCCCGGCAGCGGGACAAGTATCACGATGATAAGTGCCACAACTCCTGCCGGAAACAGAAATTCCTGGATGCGGCCGCTGTTGAAGATTTGGTTGATTTTTTCGAGCATTGGGACGTGAAATTTCGAGAAAACAAGTTTTCACGCGGAGAATACCGATTTTTCGGTTTCACGTCCAGAGAGAAAATTTTGTATCTTTTTGATAGGATTGCATCAAAAAGATACATCAAAATAGTGCTTCATGCTTTCAACGGTATTGCGTGTTTTGTCCAAACCCCGTATTTTGCCCCGTATTTTGTGCCTTTTGAGAAACATAGCATTATTCTTGAAATTGGCACAGAAGTTGCTACGAATTGGGCCAAGTGTGGGTTTTGCCAACGCGTACGGTCCACTGAAGGCACGTTTTTAGCTATCAATTGCGTTATAAAGAATAAAATCAAGTGACTATCTCACAGGGCACGTACAAGACACCGTCCGCGTTGGTTTTTCTTGCTTCTACGACGCCCACACTTTAAACGCAGACAAACCTACCACGGATATGCCGTGATAGGTTTGTCTGCGGATGCCAATGAATAGGATTTGAGATTCGATGTATTAGTCCCGAGGGCGGACCGCTCCGGTCAAACCGGCGTAATCGACCCGATCTTCCGGGTGCCAAAGCGGCAAACCTTTACGCACACGTTCGGCGAGGACTTCGAGCTTGGCGGGCGAACCGGCAGGAGCGTCTGTCGGACAAAAATCATCCGTGACCATTGGGATAAAATCTTCATCGTGTCCTGTTTCCAGGATCGCGTCAAATACGTTTCGCATGAGAGCACCTCTTTAACTTCTCTTGAATGACAGATCGGGGGCGGAAAACCGCAATGGAAAAATGAAACCGCGATGCGCCTGGTCAACCATCCGCCACGGCCCTGGAAGAACACTACACACACGGGACAGGCGCAAACACCAAGCGTACACCGATCATTATACAAGGCGCACAACGACCGGTCAAGGGAGTCTATCGGAAAAATACAGAAAAATTCCGAAAAGATTTCCTTCAGGCGAAAATCCCCAAGAAAAATGGGACCTGAACGTCTGCTCACACAAAACGAACAAGTAACAACAACTGTGAAAAGGGAGTGTACCTCAAGAGCGTTTCTTGACAAGGCCCCCCAACAGCAAGAGAACTGCAAAACTGCAAAGTCCCTGGGAACGCAGGCATCTTGCCTGCGCTAGGCAGGCTGGAAGCCTGCGAACCCGGGAGCAGGCAAGATGCCTGCGTTCCCAGGGGGGGCCTTAATTTCGATCTATTTTAAACAATGCAGTTCTCTTGCCCCAATCAGCAGTCCGTCGACAAGTTTGTGTTTTGGGGTCTTATCTACATCGTTAGCGACGGCGGCTCTGTCCCGTGCGGGAGTGGGGTAAACTCAACACACGGCCCCGCCACTAACGGGATCGCAAAAAAACGAAACTTGTCGACGGACTGCCCCAATCAGTTCCCCTACGTTTACCTTTTGCAAGAAAGGAGTATAATGGAACCACCGGTTTTTTCCAACGGATCACGTTCCCTATTGCCCCAAAGTCTCCAATGAAAACCTTGACTTCCTTCTTTCGCAACCTGTTGTTTTTGGGTCTGCTTCACGGCCCGTTTTGCGAAGCAATTTTCCCGGCCGAGGAAACTCCTGCGGCGGTTTCGCAAAACTCGGATTCTCCCCTCGCAACCATGATCGCTCCGATGATCGACGATCAAGTCGTTCTGATCGTCCACATCGATCCCGAAAAGTTCGATTTCGACCTGATTTTCGATAAAACGATTCTTTATATCGAAAACGGTTTGAGATCGACCAGTTTGCAGGCCGGGCAAACGATTGACGCCGAGGCTTTGACGAATATTCGTATGAATATCCAGGTGCAATTCGATCACATGTTTCGGGATTTCCGGGAAATTCGGGATCGGTTGATCCGGGAGGCCGGAATTCACGATCTCTTCCTGCTCGTCTATCGGGACATGACACCATACTCGCCGTTCATCATGGTTTCACCGCTCAAGGACAAAACCGCCGACCAACGCCGGGCCTTTGCCCGAATTGTTCGCGGGACGTTTCCGATCATGTTTTCCGAACGGGAATTCATGGTTTGTGCCGCTCCGTTGCTGGCGGACCGCAAAGAGGAAACCGATCAAAAACTTCGCGCAAGGTTAAAAGAGTTGAAAACTTCCGAAACCACTTATTTGAAAAAGGCGTTTGCGCAACAAGAAGGTGCCGCCGCGACGATCGTCGGCGTGATCCCGCCAAAAACGTCCGAATATATCGCCCTTCTTCCGAAATCGGGAAGTTTTCCCGAAGTTCTGCAAAAACTCGGCATTTTCATTACCGAGCGAGTCAAATGGATCAGTGTCGGTGTGGACATCGAAAACGCTTCCGTGAAAATCATCGGGCAAACCTCGAATAGTACGGAAGCGAACCAAATCATCACGGCCATTACGCGGGCATCCGCCAATTCGTTGGAGGACATGGTTCGGGAAACCGAGGCAAGGCAAGCCGCTGACCCAAATGTCCCGAAATGGACGCCGGAAAAGAAAGAAAGGGAGAATATGCGCAAGCTCCAGGCGGAATTCCTGCCGGTCGTCAGCAACGACAATCAGTTGCTCTTGTTCATCAATCAAGAAACGAAACCGCAAGCGTTGATGTTTGTCGTCCGCCCCCTGGTTCTTATTTATAGCAATTTTCAACAAATCCAATGGGGAAATCAATGTGCCCTGAATCTGAAAACGCTTGCCAGGGCACTTCAAAAATATGCCGAAGAAAAGGGGAACTATCCTCCTGTCTGGACGGTCGACGCCGAAGGGAAGCCGCTCCAGAGCTGGCGGGTTTTGATTTTGCCGTACTTGGACGAAGAGGAATTGTTCAACTCCATTAAACAGGATGAACCCTGGGATAGTGAATATAATCGCCAGTTTCATTCGAAAATGCCGACGGTTTTCCGCTGTTCCGCCAGTCGTTTTGCCAACAATACGACGACAACCTATTCCTTCATCGTGGGGCCGAATACTTATCCCGCCGGTCCGGAAACGCTCAAACCGAGCGATATTACCGACATTCCCAACTCGACGGTCATGTTGGTGGAACGGAAAACGCCGATCTGTTGGATGAAACCGGACGAAATTTCCGAAGAAAATGCGTTTAAGGGAGTTGGCATTGATCGGGGAATCGGAAGCGATCACTTGCGTGGTGGGTGCAATGTCATATTCTTCGACACCGCGATTCGTTTCATCATCAACAATCCGCCGCTCGACACATTCAAAAAAATCCTCACCTATTGCGGCGGCGAGGAGGTACAGTTACCGTAAATAGTGGTTAGTGATTAGTGATTAGTGGTGAGTTGAGAGTCACTAATCACTAACCACTAATCACTAATCACTAACCACTATTTTCATTCATGCAAAACGTTACTGTTCTCATTTTAGGTGGCGGTCGGGGGACCCGATTGTATCCGTTGACGAAATTCCGATCCAAACCGGCGGTTCCCATCGGAGGGAAATATCGTTTGATCGACATCCCGCTTTCGAATTGCATCAATAGCGGGCTGTGGCAGATTTACGTCGTTACGCAATTCAATTCGGTCAGTTTGCACCGTCATATTCAGTCGTACTCATTCGATCATTTTCGGGACGGATTCGTCGAGATTCTCGCGGCACAGCAGACCTCCGGCAATGGAACGTGGTATCAAGGTACGGCAGACGCCGTGCGGCAGAATTTCAGCTATCTGCGGCAACGGGACGTGGATTACGTATTGATCCTTTCCGGCGATCAACTCTATCGCATGGATTTTCAGAAGATGATCGACACGCATGTCCAAGCGAACGCCGACGTTACGATTGCCGCCGTTCCCGTCGGAGCGGAGCAAGCTTCGGGCCTGGGAATCATGCGATTGGACGACACTGGCCGGGTCATTGGGTTTCTCGAAAAGCCGCAAACCGTCGAAGAACTGGAGCACGTTCGAACCGATCCCGACTGGATCACCGCGCAAGGGATTCCCGCCAACGGACGTAACTGTCTGGCGAGCATGGGAATTTACCTGTTCAATCGCAAAACGCTTTTCGACGTTCTTGAGAAAACGAACTACACCGATTTCGGCAAGGAGGTCTTTCCGGCGTCCATCCGTTCCCAAAAAGTCCAGGTTCATCTTTTCGACGGCTATTGGGAGGATATTGGGACAATCCGGTCGTTTTACGAAGCGAATCTGAGCATGACGCAAGCGAATCCGCCGTTTGTGCTTTCGACTCATGATCGTCCGACGTACACCAGGGCGAGGTTTTTACCCTCGACGTTGCTAAACGGAGCGACGATCCGACAATCGCTCATCGCCGACGGGGGCGAAATCGGAGAAGGAGCGGTTATCGAAAACAGCATCATCGGCCTGCGGTGCAAGATCGGCAAAAACGCGGTGATTCGAAACTCCATTATCATGGGAAACGATTACTATCTGACCGACAAGCAGCGTCTGGAAGACGAAAAACTCGGTTTGCCGCACATGGGAATCGCAGACAACGCCAGGATTGAAGGGGCAATCGTCGACAAAAACTGCCGGATTGGAAACAATGTTACAATTACGAATCCCAAAAACGTCCAGGATTCGGAAGAATTTTCCTTCGGCATGATCCGCGACGGTGTCATTTGTATCGAAAAAGAAGCGGTGATTCCGAACGGGTTTTCCTTGACACAAAGAATCGTCTGAAACCTATCTGATGAAGGTACTTCCAATTAAAAATCGGGCCGCCCGAAATCGGACGCTTTCTCTGGACAAGGCGGAATCAGAGCGGATGAAGAGCCGTCTGGTCTATGTCGACCGCTTGTCCCAAGGGAATGAAATTTCCAACACGACGATTTGCGGCGATTTGTTTCAGGTGATGCCCCATTTACTTTCTCATTTTTGCGATTTGATTTTTGCCGATCCTCCTTACAACCTTTCCAAAGAGTTTCACGGGGTCAAATTTAGCAAAACGGACACCCAGGGATACGCGGATTGGCTTCGGCTTTGGTTGCCCGAAATGAAACGGCTGTTGAAGCCCAATGGTTCCATTTACGTTTGCGGCGATTGGAACAGCGCGGCAGCGATTCAAACCGTACTGGAAGAATCGTTCAAAGTGAGGAACCGCATCACTTGGGAGCGGGAAAAAGGGCGTGGGGCAAAAAGCAATTGGAAAAACAGCTCCGAAGATATTTGGTTTGCAACCGTTTCCGACGAATATACCTTTCATGTGGAGCAGGTGATGCTAAAAAGAAAGGTAATCGCCCCTTACCGGAACGAGTCGGGTGAAGCGAAGGATTGGAAGGAAACCGAATCGGGAAAATTCCGATTGACCCATCCTTCGAATCTTTGGACGGACATTTCGGTGCCGTTTTGGTCGATGCCGGAAAACACCGATCATCCCACCCAGAAGCCGGAAAAACTGTTGGCGAAAATCATCCTGGCAAGCAGCGTCCCTGGCGACGTGGTTTTCGACCCTTTTTTGGGAAGCGGAACAACCTCCGTAGTCGCCAAAAAACTTGCCAGAAAGTACTGCGGAGTGGAAATCCAGGAAGAATACTGTTGTCTGGCGGAAAAAAGGCTAGAATTAGCGGAAGCGGCTCCAAGTATTCAAGGATATTCCGATGGAGTGTTTTGGGAAAGGAATACGTTGAACGAGCAAGTTAAAAAGATCGCTTTTTGAGCCGGAACGTATCAGGTTGTCTTTCCGTAACGTTAATTTGTTTTTCGTTTTCAAATGCTTTTCATCAGTATCATCATCCCGGTTCGTAACGAATCGTTGCACATCGAAGAAGTTCTGGACCGGTTGTTGGAGCAGAATTACGATCCGGCAAAGTACGAAATCCTCGTGATCGATGGACAAAGCGACGACGATACATGGGAAAAAGTCGCCCGGTACGTTGAAAAGTACCCCCAAGTTCGGCTTCTTGACAATCCGAAACGCCTTTCCAGTGCGGCACGCAACGTTGGCATTCAAAACGCCAAGGGGGATGCGGTGTTGCTTATCGACGGGCATTGCATCATCGACTCGAAAGAAATGTTGCGTAATGTCGATGCGGCGTTTCAAAGCAGCGGGGCCGACTGTTTGGGGCGACCGCAACCGCTTGAGCTTTCCCAGGCCGGAGCGATGCAGCTTGCAATTGCGGCGGCTCGTCGTTCGCCGATCGGGCATCATCCGGACTCGTTCATTTACGCCGGAAAAGCGTGTTTTTCGCCCGCGATCAGCGTTGCGGTCGCTTATCGAAAAGAGGTGTTTGAAAAAATCGGACTCTTTGACGAACGGTTCGACGCCGCCGAAGATTGCGAATTGAATCATCGAATCGACAAGGCGGAATTGAAATGCTATTTCAGCCCGGACATTGCCGTGCGTTACGTTCCCAGAGCAACGCTTTCCGGATTGGCAAAACAGCTTATCCGTTACGGAAAAGGGCGGGTTCGTTTATCGAGAAAACATCCGGAAACGTTTTCCTGGAAGAGCTTTTTACCGGCGGCGTTTGTTGCGGGTTTGATCCTGGGCGTTGTGCTTTGCTTACTCTGGGGGCTTTTGGCTTCGTCAGGTTTAGGGCATACTTTACTCAAGGCCGCTTGTTTCCTGTACTTGGGGATCGTTGCGTTTTATCTGATCGTGGTTTTTGGGGAATCGTTCCGGCTTGCGTTTTCGCTACGAAAATGGTTTTACTATTTTCTCCTGCCGCCGGTGTTTGTAACGCTTCACATTGCATCCGGCTGGGGGGTGTTGAAAGAGACGCTTTTCCCGACGGAACGAATCGGAGCCGCAAACATAAGCCATCGCCGCACGGGGTGCGGCGGTTAAAAACGAACACATTTCGTTTATTTGTACTGTAACCAGATATTCCGGTACTGGACCTTGTTGCCGTGTCCTTGCAGGTAGACACCGCGAGGTTCCGGACCTTCTGCGAGGCGACCGGGCGTTTCCTTCGGCAGTTCCACGCTGTCGTGAATCAGGACGCCGTTGTGCTTCACCGAAATCCGGGCGTTTTCGACCTTCGTGTCGCCGTCGAACTTCGCCGGAGTAAAGTCAAAATCGTACGTTTGCCAGGTCAGCGGCGGAAAGCACATGTTTATCGCCGGTTTGGAAACCTGATAGAAACCACCGCACTCGTTGTTTTCCCCTTCCAATCCGAACGAATCGAGAACCTGACACTCGTAACTCTGGTCGATGTAAACGCCGCTGTTGGATCGGGCTTGCCCCTGAGCCGTCGGCATGTAGGAAAGCATGAATTCGACATGCAGTTTGTACGGTTTCTTCTCAAACGGCAGCGACGTCGCTTCCGCCCAAAGCGTGTTACCAAATCCCGCCGGACGTTGCCGTTGGCCTTGTTCGGCACCCGGTCTTTGCGGTGCTTCATTGATTTTCGCGCCCGGTTCAAACATGTCGAGGTTGGTTCCGTCGAAAACCACGACCGCTCCTTCCGGGGCCTGTTCGCCAAACGTTGGACTTGTCCGGAATTGCTTTTCAAAAATCATCTCCGGCATTTTTTCTGTGGCCGCAATTTCAATTTTCACAGAAGGCCCACGGAAACCGCCGCGTTGTCTCCCCTCTTGTCCCTGTCTTCCTTGCGAGCGTTCGATGGTGATTTTGCCTTTTGCTTCGATGTTTTCCGGGACTTGAACTGATTCGCCGCCTGGAAGTGTGCCGCGGCCTTCGGTCATGGTAATCGTGATCTCGTCCCCTTCGACTTTGGCGGTTCCGAGCATCCGTGGTTCACCAGCTTTCCAACCGTCGCCCGGCAAGCCGCCCGGATAATTTACGACACGGAATTTTCCGTCGCCGTCGGCAATCAGGTGCAAGCCCATGCTAAACCGTTCCGTCTTGGCAAGGTATTCGCCTTGAATGGTGAAATCCTGCCGTAACGCTTCATTTTGAAGAACTTCAAAGCGATTGGTGTATTCCGGTTGAGCCGCATGAATTGCCGCAAGACCAAAAGCCAAAACAAATGCAAGAGCCACAAAATTGGACCGTTTCATAATTATCTCCAGTAAAAGGGGGTCAGGTTCCACCGTAATCAGTGGTTAAAACAGCCGAAATTCTACATCGCCGTCCTTCCGGATACAAGCCCTATTCCGGCAACGACGGCAAGAATCCCCAAACCGTTTTGGACGATCAGGTTTACGGCAAGCAATGTCCACTGTCGCTCTTCAAGAAATCGCTGATTTTCGAACGCAAACGCTGAAAAAGTCGTAAGCCCACCGAGAAACCCCGTCAGAAGGATCGGCTTCCATTCCGGAGCCAGGCGGTTTGAACTCAAAAATTCCAGCAAAACGCCGAAAAGGAAGCAACCGAGCATGTTGACAAGGAACGTCCCCCACGGAAACGCCAAACCCTGCGTCAACCGACCGATTCCGTAACGGCAAAGCGTACCCAGCCCACCTGCAATAAACACTGCCGAAAGAAATAATGGGGACTGCATGGTAAACGGTTTGCACGGTAAACGGTTTGCAATGTGCGAGGCTTTGGTTCGTGTGCAGAAATCAGGCCGCTAAGAAGTTCTAGCGGCCTGGTGCGGAAATCGTGTTACGATTAACGTGCCGCCTTGACTTTCTTCATGACGAAAGCCTGGATTTCGCCGACCAAGTGTTCGGGAACACGAACGGCTTTGGTTTTGCAACCGTATTTGCCGGACCCGACGGGCCGACCGGCACCGGAGCGATTGCCGCTCCGTTTTGCGGTTTTGGCTTTTGCGGCCTTTTTCGGTGCCGCGACACCACGCTTCACGGCCTTCTTCGCCGCCTTAACTTTTGCTTTGGGCATAATTTTGTTACAGGGTTAAAAGGAATTTGGAAACAAAAAACGAAACGACAGGGGAATCATACCAGATTGATTTCAAAAAATCAATACGATAATTGGCCATTTTTGTAATTTTATTGGAAATAGGAAATTGGAAGTGATAAGTGATAAGTGATAAGTGATAAACTTGCTAATCACTAATCACTAATCACTAATCACTAATCACTAATCACTAATCTCTATCCTCTATCCTCTATCCTCTACTGAAACACATAATTCAACCGTCCGATTGGGGCGGCGTCACCGTCGCGGTAGAACGAGTTAATGTCCCCTTCGCCCTGATAATTGTCGGCCCATTTGAACTGAAACGTTGCATTGCCTGAAATTCCAAGAACCTTTTTCGGAATCGTCAACCGAAGTTCGTTCCCTTCGACCTTCATTGCGACCTTCGCGGCTTCTTTCCAATTCCAACCACCAACGGAACGCTCAAGAACCGCCCCCCCTTTTACCGGAGCGACGCGATTGAGTACAAAATCGTACCCTTCCCAGGAATTTTCCGCCGCAGCATTTGTCGTGCGCAAAAACAGCGACATCCAATGTTTGTCCGGCTTCGTAATCGGGTCGACCGTTTTCGCAGAAAAGTACACGTTGTCCCGGTCTTCGCGGACCTCCATCACGTCAAAATCGTTGCGTCCGGTCCGGTTCGTGTAATACAGTTCGCCGTACCCTTGCACGTCCCGGTCCGGAATATCGTTCACGTAATCCTTGAATACGAGGCGTGTGGCTTTTTGTCTCGCTTGCGGCGGTTGAACCCCCTTGTACTTTCGTATCCATTCGATCATTTGCATGTAATAATTGTCGCCGAATCCGCCGACCATCGGCTCAATATCACGACTGTTGTTCGTGTCACACAAATCGACGAACATGACCGGTTCGTTTTTCACCCCCATTGCCGGTCCGTCGAAAACCATGGCAATCCATTCGTTCCAACCGGTGATGAACACGATTTTCGGGTCCTGTTCCAAAGCGAACTCAAATTGCTCGGCAAAATTGTAACCGTATTTGAAGGCGTCCGGAGCAGGATCGTTTTTCCCGTCGTGAAAACTCCGCGTCCAGTTCGTTTGGTCTCCGTAAAACGCACTGGAACTGAAGCGAATCGTTCCGTTATGCTGGGCAACGGCGACGTTAATCACTTCGTTTTCCCCCTGGGCGTTTTTGAAAACGTGTTGCGGTCGCTCGAACGCAATCCAGGGAAAACCGTCGTCGTGAAATTGATTCTCGTTCGGCCATTGCGATTTTTTGATACGGAAAAACGCTTTGATTTCGTCGGAACATTCTTCCGGATGCCCGACGATCATCGGCTTGCCTTCCCAATGGAACCACAAATTCGGATAGAGGTTTTTCTTGTAAATTCCTTCGTAGAGTTTTTCAATCGTTGCGCCGGAATCGGAATTCGTGTAAAACACCATTTTCGGAACGTTCCAGCCCTGTTTTTGATATTCGTCAAGAATCTCCATCAGTTGCAACCCCTGGGCAATGTACGGGGCGGCGTTCGTGGCGTCAATAATCAGGAAATCGATCCCGGCGTCCGTCAGCATTTGGACGTGTTTTCGTTTGACCCAGGCGTCGTCGGAGGTGTAGTACCCGAAAATCGATTCGCCCCAATGGTGAAACGCATGAACCGGTCCCCAGGCGGGATGCCGAACATCGTGAATTGCGTCCGGATTTTCCCTCACGATTTTCGTAATATCGTACGGGCCGTTCTTGCCGTGCTGCGCAAGCCAGGAAAAGTAAAACAGTCCGATGTAACGGTCGCTTCTCGGCAGCGGCACGTCCGGCGATTGCAGCGAAAGCGTTCGTCCGAGAGCGTCGATTCCGCCGTAAGCACCGTTTGCGGCAGGCAACGAAACCTCCGCGGCAAACAGGGAAGCCGTAAGGAAAAACGTCAAAACAATTAATAGTGTTGTTCTCATGGATAGAGGGGTGAAGGGTTTAGCCGCACCCTGTGCGGCGATGTACGAAAAACGTCGTCTGCCTAAAGTGTAAACGAATTGATGATGAAAATCAATCGTGTTTTTTTTACACTCCCGTTACTCAAACCGTAAACAAATGGTAACTCAAAACAGTCAAGGGCATCGGGAATCGGGAATCGGTGATAAGTGAAAAACTTCCTCCAATTCCCGATTCCCGATGCCCTTAAATTTCAACACTTTCTCCGGTTTCAATACCATTTCGTTTACACTTTGAGTTTCGTTACAGTCCCCATTTTTCAAAAAAACGGTTAAACAATTCCACGAGAAAAACGGCGTGGTCCGTCGTTTGCCCGGTTTCGTCGAGAATCGTCGTGATCGGGACCGCTTTCAATTCGTCCGGAATGTGTGCGACGGAGTTGTTCGTGTTGATTCCGATTCCAAAAATCGCGTAATCCGGTTTCGGACTCTCGATAAGAATTCCGCAAACTTTTTTGCCGTTAAGATAAACGTCGTTCGGCAACTTGATTTCGAGCGAATGTTCAGGACCGACCGTGTTGCGGACCGTTTCGCAGACGATTTCGGCGACGGTCGGAGAAAGCGAGGGCAAGTTGTCCCGGTTCAGGTGGATTTCCGCAAGATTCAGGACGAGCGAAACGGCAACGGCCCCTTTTCCGGTCCACCATTTTTTCGCTCCCCGTCCACGTCCGGCGGTCTGTTCCTCTGCGGAAATCAAGAGCGGAAACGTCAATGGAGCAACATCCCCGGCCAAAAGTTCTTTGGCGTAATCGTTCGTTGAACCGATGGTCTGAAAAAACACCGCCGCGCGAATCGGCGTTTGGGTCAGAATCGCTCGTTCCACATCCGAACTAGAAAGCATTATCGTCGAAGTGAGCGTGAAGATGCTCATCGTGTATCTTGTTTTTCACCAGCAATGTGAGGGCTGAAACCAACTCGATACACCAATAATAGATGTGGGCAAGCAAACTCCCGGCGGTTCCGCAACAAAACCAAAGCATCAGCGTGTTGAGAATCGCAAAGGGCCTGCCGGATACGCCAATCCCCGAGAATGACGTAACGATAAACAGTCCGCAAAACAGGCCGCTCCAGAACCCGCAACATTGGTAGCAGGTAAGAATTCCTTCCTGAAATTCCGGAAACGTAAACGTCGGCTTGAGGTTCAAACGTTCCCGCTTTTCCCGAATCAACCGGGTACGCTCTGCAAGACGTTCCCGAAAGGGCGCAAAAATCTTTCCGTCGACGAGAATCGCCGTCAGCCCAACCGACGCAACCGCAAAAATCAAAAACTGAAACATGACAGGAATTACGAATGACAAATTACGAATTACCTCACGAAATCAGGGCGTGTCCCATAATTCGTAACTCGTAATTCGTAATTAAAAAACTACCAGAGCCAATTCGATTTCTGGTTTGTGCTTTGGAGTCTGGCTCCGCTACTGTTTGCGCTGTAGGACGATACCGAGGAACTCTTACAGGTCGGACAGTTTGTGTTTGTCTTCGCGGTGGAAGAGGAGGTATTCGGTTTCGCCGAGGAGTAGGACGCGGAACTGTTATTGCCGGTCTTGCAGCCAGGGCAGTTCGCAGTGGTCTGCTTGCTCTGCAAAGTGGAGGTGCTCGACTTTACCGCAGAACCGTTGCCTCCGCAGGTCGGACAGCTTGCCGATTTCGCCTGTCCACAGGTCGGACAGGAGGTACCCGAAGTCACCGCCTTCGAGTTGAAATTATTGGTAATCTTACTGTAACCGGACGAGTAAATGCTGTTGATGGCCATGCGAATCTCCTGAACTTATGAACTGAGTGGGGGGAAAACTTAAATAGCTAAAATCTTGCCAACCGTTGCAGGCGGAAAACCAGCCCCTCGAAGGAACAAAATCCTTCATCGCTGTAATATCGGGTACGATTTTATGTCTGTCAAATAAGAAATAATATTTTTCCGTATATTTCGATTACGCAAACTTTACGGGGCCGCAAACCACCTTCACTGATTGCCGTACCCTTCACGACTATCAATTAAATCCCCCTCTTTCCCATTTTTTTCATTTTTCGTCTTGCATTGTTTCGCATTTTTTGGGATAATCCCCCGACTGAGTGAAAAAGTGCCACAATTATTTTGCCCAGTCCCCGCAGTTGTCATTTTGGGCAAGATGCGATATTTGGTAAAAAAGTTTTTTTCTCCGTTTTTTCTGGACGATACCCGTACGGGGAGGATTCTCCCCGGTGGAAAAATGGATTTTTCAAATTGCCGGAGTCTCGTGTAAGGAAAAAAAACTATACTTACACGGTCCAAGGAAATCAAAAGAGGAAAAATTTTTGAAATTTTAAGAACACCTTGTCGTTCGGTGCGTATTACCCCCCAGTAACGCTCGTTCTGAGCGGTTTTGATGGAACGACACCCTTTTTTCCCAAGGGAGAACAGAAATGGAAATCTACAATTCCCCGTTGATTCATAATGCTCATTCCGTGTCCGCACCCCATTTTCGCGGAACGTTCACTCCATTGCCGACGGAAACGAACCGTGTTTCGGCACCCATTCGCGACGAAATCACCCTGTCCCGGGAATCGCAGTCGCTAAGTGATATTGCGTCGGTTTCCGACTCGTCGTCTGCCGCACCCCGGTTGGATTTAATCAACCGTCTCCGTTCGGAAATCGCTGCCGGAACTTACGACACGCCGGAAAAGTTCGAAACGGCCCTAAGCCGGATGCTCGGAGCACGATAGTGGTCTGCGAGAGTCGCGTGCCACTCGCAGTTCGTTTTATACTACTCAAATTTTTCCCAATCAGAGCCGCGCACGCAGTAAGCGGTGCTCCTGGTGGTAGCGTGAAAACCGCTTACTCCGTGCGCGGTTCTGATCCGTGCGCGGCTCTGATTGGGTGCGGTTCGTTGACAGTTCAAGCAACAACCCGTGAAAAAGAACGTGAAAAAATCAGCCGCTATGTAATCCGTGAGCCGGGTCTCCCTTCACGGCGTCAAGAAATGCCCGGTAGTAGCTTTCGAACGTCCCAATATCGTAACGGGATTCCTGCGGTGTCAGGCGGACGCCGAGGACTTTCTTTCCACCGCGAATCAAGAGCCGAATTGCGTCGGTCAGTTGAATTTCACCGTGAACGCCCGGCTCGATTTTTCGGAGACACTCGAAAATATCCGGTGCAAAAACGTACCGTGCGGCCACGGCAAAACGGCTCGGTGCCTGCTTTTCGGCCGGTTTTTCGATAAGATCGTCCAGTTCGAAATATTCTCCCGCCGTTTTTTTCACGGCGGCGATACCGTAGTGGACAACATCGGCTTCGTCCACCTGATCGAACGCAATGACCGCCTTGACGCTGTCGGCCTCCTGCTCGAAAATCCGGACCATCCGCCGAATCGTCTCCGCCTTGTGGTGCAAGCCGATAATGGTGTCACCAAGCGCAACGACGAAACGGCGTCCTTTGACGAACGGCTCGGCATGGAGAATCGCGTGTCCGAGTCCGAGCAAATGCCGTTGTCGTACGTAAAAATACCGGGCCTCCCGGCGTTCGAACGCCAGCTCGGTCAGCATGTCTTCCTTGCCGGAAAGACGCAAATACCGGATCAACTCCTCGTTGGTGTCAAAATGGTTTTCAATCGCCGTCTTGCCGGAACCGGTTACGAACAGCAGGTTATTGACGCCATTGTGGATCAGTTCCTCGACGACGTACTGCACGACCGGCTTGCGTCCGACGGGTAGCATTTCCTTGGGCTGGCTTTTTGTAAGCGGAAGCAACGTGGTGCCACGTCCGGCAACGGGAATTACGGCAAGGTCAATCATTTTAAATGAGAAATGAGAAATGAGAAATGAGAAATGACGGCAGTCGGCAGAACGCAGAACTCTGTTATCTGCGGTCTGTCGTCTGCTGTCTGCTGTCTGCTGTCTGTCGCCTACTTTAAAAATCTTCGATTGCTCCACACTTGGGAAAGGTTAATCAGCAAAAGCATGAGAAACGAGGTAACAAGCATCAAAAACGCAATGGTAACGGCTTCCTGGTATCGGTACTGTTCCAGTTTCATCATAATGAGCCGCGAAATCACGGTCGTTTTGCCGGGTTGGTTGCCCGCAATGAAAATAACGGAACCGTATTCCCCCAATGCCCTGGCAAACGCCAGCGAAAAACCGGTTACAAGGGCCGGACGAATCGTCGGGAAAATCACTTTCCAAAACGTTTGCCAGCGGCTCGCTCCCAAACTGGCGGCAACCTCTTCCAGTTCCTTTTCCATTTCCATGATCGCCGGTTGAACCGTGCGAACGACGAACGGCAGGCCGATGAAAATCAACGCGATCATAATCCCCCAGTTCGTTCGGGCAAGTTCGTAAGGCAAAAACCGTCCGATCCAACCGGTTTGGAGGTACAGTTCGTTCAACGCAATTCCGGAGACCGCCGTCGGAAGCGCAAACGGCAGATCGACCATGGCGTCCATGAACCGCCTGCCGGGAAACTCATATCGGGTCAAAACCCACGCAACGATGAACCCGAACACGACGTTCACGGCTGCGGCAACCAAGGACGCCGTGAAGGTCAACTGCAACGCCGCAATCACGGTTTTGTCGGTAAGCGTGTTCCAAAAGTCCGCAAATTTCATGCCTTGCAATCGCATGAGCAAGGCCGCCAGCGGGATGAGAACGACCAGACCGAGATAGACGACGGTGATCCCCATCGTCAAACCGAACCCCGGCAGTACGTTTCGCCTAACCCTGTGAAATCGCATGATTGTTGTTACGAACCCAAAATGGAGTGGAGGGCATAGGGCATAGAAAATAGGAAATACTACCTATGCCCGACGCCTACTACCTGCCGTCTGCCGCCTGCCGTCTGCCGTCCGCCGTCTGCCGTCTGATGCTGAGTTATTGAAACAGCACATCATTCATATCGTACAGTCCGACCGGTTTTCCGAACAAAAACTTCGCCGCCGCGAAGGCTCCGAGGGCGTAAGCGTCGCGGTTTGACGCCTTGATCGTCAACTCCAGCGTTTCGCCGAGCAGCCCGAAAAGAATCGTGTGCTGGCCCGGATTGTCGCCAATCCGAACGGCGTGATATCCGATTTCGTCGTGCGGCCTCGCTCCGATTTTTCCTTCCCGACCGTGCAGGAAATGGTCGATTCCCATTTCTGCGGCGATAATCTGCCCGAATTTCAGTGCCGTTCCACTGGGGGCGTCCGCTTTGTAACGGTGATGATGCTCCACGATTTCGACGTCGGCGTCCTTGTCTTTGAGGACTTTTGCTGCTTCCTGGGCCAGACGCATCCCAAGGATTACCGTCATGCTCATGCTCGGCGACCAGAGGAGCGGAATCTGCCGGGCCGCTTCTCGCAATCGGGTTTCCTGCTCCGGCGACAACCCGGTCGTTGCGTAAACGAGCGGCGTTTGGTGTGCGATGCAACTGTCCAAAAGAGCGTCCATTCCTTTCGGGGACGAAAAATCGATAACGACACCGACGTTTGGTCCGAGTTTTGCCGTGATGGGGACGCCGTTGGCTTTGATCCCGGCGACGAGACCGGAGTCTTCGCCGAGTTGCGGATGCCCTGCCGATTCAATTGCGGCGACGACCTCGAGTAACGGGTCTGCGGCGGTCAGGGCGACAAGCCGTTGTCCCATCCGTCCTGCGGCACCGACGATTGCGATTCGTGTTGGAGTCATAAGTGGGTATTAAACTGCAGTAAACTGTAGAGGAAATAGGAAATCGGAAATAGGGTACAAAAACCATATCCTATTTCCGATTTTCGATTTCCGATTTTCGATTTCCTAATTTAGAAATTCCATTCGACGCCGACGCTGGCACCGTGCATGAAAAGCGTGTCGGTAACGACGTGTTGGCCGCTACTGGCCAAGTAGCTAAAGTCAAGCTGGTCGGCAGCCCGGGCAACGTCGCCGATCCACATCAGGTTGTAACCGCCGACGATTGACACGTTCGGGGCCACTTTGAAATAGCCGCCCAAATTCAGTTCACCGGACAGCGAGGTTACCGTCTTTTTCACGTCGGCAAACCGGTATACGTCACCGGGAGCAGGAGGATTTTCTTCATAAATCCAACTTCTTTGTGCGGCATTGTTGCCGTAAACGCCGAACTTACCGACGGCTTGCAGGCCGAAACGGTCGGTTACGAGTTTATCCCATTTCGCTCCGCATTGTCCGCCGTAAAGGTTGTTGGTCGTCCGGGCTGCGTAATCGCTGTACCAATGAGGTGCGCCGATAAAGGGGGTTGACCTCAGACCGAAATCCTCCTCGAAATTGAAGTACCGGAACCCGGCAAGCCAAACGAATGACGGACAACGGCTCCGGCGAACAAGGTTGAGTTCGGCACTGTGAAAATCCATTTCGGAAAACACGGCCATTTGGCTCGAATGGGCAAAGTCGGCCCCCCAGCCTTGGTCAATCATTCCAAGTGCTCCCGGCAAAGACAGGTCGTGCGCTCCCGTGAGGGTTCGGCTGGATTGACGATCCCGGAAGCCGTTGTACTGCCCTTCAATCGCGGTACAGGCGTTAAGATTCTTGCCGATCAAAATACGGAATGAACCGTTGGTTTGGCGGCTAAAATCGTCTGCGGCGAAAGCGGTTTCGGTCGAGTTGCGATTCGCGGTTATGGGCAAATCGGGATTTGCGTTCCGTAGCACGAGTGGACGGCCGCTTGCACCGAGGTTCCAAAAGACGACATCGGCGCGACCGTAAAAACCTGAACTCCGTCCAAAGGGCTGGAAGCAAGCCGGGGAACAGGGCTGTGAGCATTCGCCGCATGTGCTCCCGCAGTCCGACGAAACGCTGCAACTGGTGTCACAGGGGCTGCTATCACAAGGACTGGGATTGCAGGGAACGCAATTTTGTGCGTAAACACAGATGCTTAACGCAAAAAACACAACAAGGGCAAAAAAACCTTTCTTCATGACAGTAAACCCTCTGGGAGGTTAATTTTGAATGTTTCGGTAAAATTCGGGAATCGGGAATTTTTATGTCTGACGCCTGACACCTGACGCCTGATAAGTGCCATCCTTAACGCTATTGTCGGAAGAAACGATTTGACTCCTTAAATCGGAATAATCGCGATAATCGATATGGAAGAATTTTACGGTTGTTTAAAATAGGCAGAATAGGTTTTTTGGCGAAAACATTTGAACGTATCTGCTCCACGAACCACGTTGTTGTGTAAATTCGTGGTCATAGGATAATGGGCGGGTTGTCGGTTCGAGCGTCGAGCCGCTTTCGTTTCAATCGCCCATTGCT
>Ga0209628_10000345_pt1 | contig 27977 bp, 23 predicted proteins | sample TergutCu122P4_FD_187285 | JGI IMG/M metagenome (GOLD analysis project Ga0209628, IMG submission 187285) | Cubitermes ugandensis P4 segment gut microbial communities from Kakamega Forest, Kenya - Cu122 P4 (SPAdes) (version 2) | ecosystem: Host-associated > Arthropoda: Insects > Digestive system...
GTAAAAAAAAAGTGCCAAAACCATAAAAGGGAATGCTCATATAAAAACCCGAATCACAGAGTGTAGTTGGGCGGCCACCCGAAAAAAAGATGGATTTTTTAAGAAGAAATATCAAACACTTTTACCCAAAAAAGGAAGTAAAAAAGCACTTATCGCCATAGGGCATAAAATGATTGTCGCAATTTACTTCGTTTTGAGCAGAAAAGAGCCTTATCAAGCCCCTAAACCCAAAGAATCCACGCGAAAAACCAAAAAACAGATTAACAGTTACTTAAGACAACTACAAAAATTGTGGATAATGGGTTTATTTTGTAAAAATCTTTACCGAACGGGGGGATGTTGTTCAAAAGGTGCTTAAACAGTAGCAACTTATGATAAATAGTATAATTTTGCCCCACCATTCCTTTAATGGCGGTTAAATAAACTTAATATTATGTATATCATCGGTATAGCAGGCGGCTCAGGCTCCGGAAAAACATCTGTCGTAAAAAAGATTATTAATAGTTTTCCTGATGAAAGCGTACGCATTTTATCGCAAGACGCTTATTACAAATACAATGGCATCCTTACGCAGGAGGAGCGCGAAAGCATCAATTTTGACCACCCCGATTCTATTGAGTTTCCGCTGCTGATAAAACACCTCAACGAACTGAAAGCAGGAAACAGTATTGAGATGCCTACCTATTCCTACATTACCTGTACGCGGCAGAAAGATACCATTCCCATTGCTCCCGGAAAGGTAATTATTGTAGAAGGGATTCTCATTTTTACCGATTCCGACCTTCGCAATATGCTTGATTTAAAAGTTTTTGTGGATACGGAAGCCGATGAGCGAATTATCAGAATTATCCAGCGCGATGTGAATGAAAGAGGCAGGGGATTGGACAAATCCATTCAACATTATCAAAAGTTTGTAAAACCGATGCACGAAATTTTTATTGAGCCTTCTAAAAAATACGCCGATATTATCATTCCCGAAGGGGGGCACAACGCAAAAGGAATTGATATTTTGATTTCCAAAATAAAATTGATGCTGCACGAAGCGTAATGAAACTGCACATTGCCATCCCTGCTCTTGATGAATTGGAGTTTTTGCCCCAAACGCTGACTGCGATAACTAAGCAAAAGCCCGATTATCCTTTTCAGGTGTATATTTGTGTAAACCAACCGGATGAGTGGTGGAACGATAAAGAAAAAATAGAGATATGTAAAAGCAATCAAAAATTATTGCATTTTTTAGAAGAGTTTAAGGATTTTAATATTTATATTATTGATAGAGCCTCCAAAAACAAGGGTTGGAAGAGAAACGAGCATGGCGTAGGTTGGGCGCGGAAAACCCTGTTTGACGAAATTTTCAAAACCGCAGCCGATGACGACATTCTCATAAGTTTAGACGCCGACACATTATTTAATGAATCTTATTTTCAATCGGTTGGAGAAAATTTCACACAAAATAACATAGAGGTGCTAGCCGTACCCTATTATCACAAACTTACGGAAGATGAAAGCGCTAACCGTGCCATTTTGCGTTATGAACTCTATTTGCGCAACTATTTTATAAATATGTACCGCATCAGTTCTCCCTATGCTTTTACGGCAATTGGTTCTGCCCTTGCCGTAAAAATAAAAGTGCTAAAGAAAATTAGAGGAATTACCCCTCTGAGTAGCGGTGAAGATTTTTATCTTTTGCAGAAATTGCGAAAAATGATGCCGGTTTCCAACTATAATTCTGAGTGGGTTTATCCTGCCGCAAGGTTTTCCACTCGCGTTCCTTTCGGCACCGGACCCGCCATGCTCAAATTCAGTAAAGAAAACTTTCACGGTTATCCCATATACCATCATTCGTTATTCGACAAAATAAAAGAGACTTATAATATTCTTCCTGAACTTTTTATCCAAGATAAAAAAACAGAATTTATTGATTTTCTGAAAGAACAATATAAAACCGATGATTTGTGGAGTCCATTGCGAAAAAACTTTAAAACGCTGCCCCAATTTACCCGTGCTTTCCACGAAAAAGCAGACGGGTTGCGGATTTTACAATTTTTAAAAGCAAAATATACTGAACAGAATATTAGCGATGAGAAAGCATTAACGGACAATTTCACCCTTTCTGCTTTCTGCTTTCAGCCTTCTGCACTAAATTTATTATGTATTACCGAACTGAATAGTATCAGAGATTTATTGTTTAAAATGGAGATGCAACAGAGAAGGTGCGAAAATTCGTTAGATGAAATAATTTTGTCAATTATTTAAATGCTGTTTCGCTTAATCCGTCGCCGCTTAATTTCAAACGGTTCATATATTCCGGAACAGGTTTTCCCAAGTAGTTGTCCACATAAAGTTTTGCCAAATATTGTCCCAGCATAAAGCCATGCCCGCGCAAACCGGCAAGTAACCCATTCTCCGTATCCACAATATAGCGCGGTTCAACGTAATATCCCGACCAAAATGCCTGAAAGGTTACGCTTTCCAACTGTGGAATCCAATGTGTGAAAGTTTCGGAAACAATCTCCATAAACGCTTTGGAATTGATGCGCAAATCCTGCTTCGCTTCCTGAGAATCGTATGCCGGAGAGGCACAACCTATAATTTGTCCGGTTTCTGCTAATTGTTGTCCGTAAACGGCACTGAAATTTTTATAGTTCCTGCGGTCAATGAGCATATCCAAGGTGTTGCCGTTTTTTCCCAGAAAAGGGAGCCGTTTTGTAATAAATGCCTGATGTTTTACCGGATACAACCCTGTTTGAATTCCCAACTGCATGGCAAAATGTGCGGCATTTGCGCCCAGCGCATTTACAAAATGTTCGCAATGGTATTCCGTGTAAGTTTTATCATGCTCCAGCACTAATGCCATAAAACCGCGAGCCGTTCTTTGAAGTTCTACTAAAGCAGTATCATCTAATAAAACTCCGCCATTTTTTACAGCCATATTTCTCAGTGCATCAATTACTAATCCCGGTGTGGCTTGCCAGCAATCGTGCGTAATAAGCGCCGCCTGATACGTATTCAAATTCGGATTGAAATAGGGAGATATCTCTCTCGGGAAATCTTTTCTATCCACCATGTAAGCGTCCGACCAGGCCTTGGATGCTTCCAACGCTTTATAAGTAGCCGCATCATGTGCAAATCCTACATAACGGGTGGATTTGAAATTGATATTTGTGAGTTTTTGTAACTCTTTAAATAAATGAAGATTGTGTTGCGCAATATCGGCAATTTCGGGTACGGAAAAAGCGGGTCGGCCGCCGGCAATATTGCGCCAGGAACCGCCATGTTCCGCATTGGCAAGCGTAACTTTTTTCCCGTTTTCTGCAAAATATCTAAACAGGGCAGTTCCGGCAACTCCGCCACCGGCAATAAAAACTTCACAATCTACACGGCGTGTTTTACGGGTACGAATATCGGTAATGAATTGCGGTTGCCCTGATGACGGATAGAGTTCACCCATATTAACCTGATTCGACAACGGCGCTCTGGGGGTAGCATCGCCCACCAAATCAATTCCCTGGTTGCGCAACAACTGTTTGATTCGTGGAATACAGCGTTTTCCGCGACATGCGCCCATCCCCACGCGCGTAGTATGTTTCAACTCATCTATCGAAATTATTTTTCTATCGCCAATGGCACTTAGTATACGCTCCATGTCCACATCTTCACAATGGCAAATATAGGTCGGCGCTTTCTCCGTTTTTGTAATTGGGGTAATATGTAAAGGTTTCGGGTATTTATCTTTGGGAATAAAACCGGTAACTTGCGTTAATTGTTCTCCCGTCAAAGTTAAAGATTTTATGCGGGCAATATTGGTTTTGTTAGGTTTCAGTAATAGTTTTTCAATAATCCCTTCGCCCAATTTTTCACCTTGATTGTTTACCAAAAACAGTTCCTCATTTTCCTTTACAAAATTCTCAACAGGCAAAAGGATCTGATTTTTTGCAGAGTTATAGCCAAAAATGGCTAATCCCGGACACTTTGCCACACAATCCATACAACCGACACATTTTTCATAATCAATAACGGGAACATCTGAAGTAGAAGGTTTCCGAATGGCGTTTTTATTGCAGGAAAAAACACAGGGGTTACAAGCAAAGGCATATCTGCAATCGGCAATTACAAAAGGCATCTTACGCATTCTTTCGGCAGAGGGCTGAATAGGTTCTTCCAATATCATTTTTGGATGCTGTTGAGATTCGATATACTCTTTTGAAAGTTCTAAATAATCATCGTAAGAAACTCTTTTTCCGGCTGCCATTGCAATCTCCATGGCCACCTGTTTTCCTCTTAAAACGGCGCAGGTTCCTTCGCCCACGCGTACTGCATCGCCCGCCCCGAAAGTTTTTTCTCCAAAAACAATCTGCCCTTTTTTTAAGAGTGTATCATCTGGAATTAATCCGGTACAAATATTAATCACGTCAATATCATGAATTACTTTTTCCGTACCCGGAATTGGAGCAAAATTTTTGCACGCTGCGATTACTGCACCGATAATGCCGGTATGATTCTCGTTTGGAATGGCTTTCAGTAAAATATGAGAGGTCATAATGGGGATTCCCAAACGGCGCACGCGATTTGCCTGCACCGGGAAACCGCCCTCATGATCCATCGCTTCAATAATGGCAACTACTTGTGCACCGGCTTGCGTTGCCTGATAAGAAGTTAGATAGCCGATATTTCCGGCACCGATAGACAAGATCCGTTTTCCCAGCAAGGTATGCTCTACATTCATCATTTTTTGCAGCACGGCAGCCGTATAAACTCCCGGAAGGTCATCATTTTCAAAAGCGGGCATAAAAGGCACGGCGCCGGTTGCCACTACCAAATATTCGGCATCCACATAATAGATTTCATCTGTGGTTAGATTTTTTACGGCTATCCGTTTTCCTTCCAAAATATCCCAAACCGTAGAATTTAAGAATATTCCGGTATGGTCATCTCCGGCAAGGTGCGACGAAATTTCAAAACCACGCATCCCGCCGTACAGTTTTTCCTTCTCAAAGAAGAAAAACTGGTGCGTTTGCATATTAAACTGTCCCCCGATTTTGTCATTATTATCTATCACAATATTAGAAATCCCAAACTTATTCAGTTCCTCTCTGCATGCTAACCCTGCGGGACCGGCACCTATAATGGCCACACGGGTTTTGTAGATTTTAAGAGATTGCGAGACAGAAGAATGGAAAGATTGACTCTCATTAACTTCTTTAACTTCTTTAACTTCTTTAATTCCATCTACTTTCGTAATACAGATTCTCTTAATCTTCCCATCCACTAACATTTCGCAGGCGCCGCACTTTCCGATGCCGCACTCTAAACTTCGCTCACGTCCGTGCAAACTGTGGCTGTGAATTGGAAAACCCGCCTGGTGCAAAGCCGCAGCAATAGTATAGCCGGAATAACCTGTAATTTTTTTTTCGTTATATAGAAATGTAACTTCTTTGTTTTTAGGAATATCTAAAATCGGATGAGATTCTATTTTGTGCATAGTAATAAATAACAAAAAAACGTTTGCGAAAATAATTTATTTTTTATTATGCAATTAAACCGCAATATCATTCCGGCTTTTTTAAGTGCTATTTGCATCCGGTTCTACATTTCTGGACAATAAGCACTAAACATTAAAAATACTCGTTTAAAAAATATTCGTCCTGAAAGTACGTTAAACTACAAAAATTATAGATATTTTGAAACATTCATCTCAATTATGGTTTGTTTTATGGAGCATTCTGTTAGTACTTAGTGCATCTTGTTCTACACGTAAAAACACTTTTGTCAATCGTGTTTATCATACGGTAACTTCTACTTATAATGTGAATTTTAATGGAAGAGAAGCCTTAAACAAGGGAATTGATGATTTAGAAAAAAAGAGAAAAGATAACTTTTTGGAGATTCTTCCTATTTATTACTACCCTCCTAAGCAAGATTTAACATCATCCTTTCCGTCGTTTGACAGAACCATAGAAAAAACTTCAAAATCTGTGTTTAAGCATTCAATTTTGATTCGGGGAAAAGAATATGTAAAGACTATGAACAATGCCTATTTGATGATGGGTAAGGCATATTTTTATAAACAGGATTATAATGAAGCAAAACGAATTTTTAATTACATAATTGCTACTTATAACGATTGGGGGAGTGTAGAAGAAGCATCCATTTGGCTCGCACGTAGTGAAATGCGGCAAGATTATTTTGTACGGGCACAATCCATTTTGGAAGAGATAGCTCCTATAATGTATCAAAATAAAGTTAAATCAACAAATATCAGAAATAATGATGAGTTGGATACTAAATCTAAAACTACTCCCAAACCTAAAGTTACCTATAAAAATAAATATCAGAAGCAAAGAGCCAAAGCGCAGGCAAAAGCCGCCAAAGTGAAAGCTCAGGCTCAAGCTAAGAAAAATTCGAAAGACAAAATTACGCAGGGAAGTCGCAGAATTACCAACGATGTTCGTCGTCAATATTATGCTGCACAAGCAGAATATAATTTGTTAGCCCCTAACAAGGACACAGAAGCCGCTATTGCTAACATTAAAACAGTATTACAATATAGACCCAAGAAAGATTTTCGGGTGCGTTTGAATTTTATTTTAGGACAGTTGTATGAAATGATGGGAGACCAGCAATCTGCACAAAATTGGTTTTTACGTGTAATTAAAGCAACACCGGAATATGAAATGGAATTTAGTGCACGAATGCATTTAGCTGTAAATTACGATGGTACCGCCTTATCCAAAAAAACAATTGTGAAAGAGTTAAATAAGATGCTTAAAGACGGTAAAAACGAAGATTACCGAGATCAAATATACTATGCTTTTTCTGAAATAGCTCGTATTGACGAAGAAAAAAACGATAGAGAATATTATCTTGCAAAGTCGGTAGCCGCATATTCAAAAAATGATTATCAACGTACCTTTTCTTCATTAGCTTTGGCAGAGATCTTTTTTGACGAAGAAGAATATATAAAAGCTCAAGCCTACTATGACACTGCTCTAATGTCAATGCCTGCTAATTATCCTAACAGTGAAGCAATTAACCAAAAGGCGTCTGTTTTAAAAGACCTGGTAGATAATTTAAATATAATTCAACTGCAAGACAGTTTGCAGCGTATTGCCAAAATGAGCGAGAGTGAACGAAATAATTGGGTGAATAGAATGATATCTAAATATAAAGAAGAAGAGCAAAGATTGGCAAAAGAGGAATCCGATAGATTATTGGCTTTCGGCTCCACACAGGATTTTGCCAATATTAACGTAAATACTAAAGGAGTAAGTAATAAATGGTACTTCTATAACCCGGGATTAGTTGCGCAGGGAACAACCGAATTTTATAGACGTTTCGGAAATAGAAAATTGGAAGACAATTGGAGAATTAGTAATAAAACAACCATCTCATTTGAAACAATGGCTGAACTGAATTCCGGAGACCCACAAATTGAAGAATCTGATGATGAGGAAAATACAATTAAACCGAGAGAAACTGACCCTAAAAAACCGGCTTACTATACACAAGATATCCCAACAACTCAGGGTGCTATTGATTCTTCGAATATGCTGATTGCAAATGCTATGTATAATGCAGGTACCATATACTTTGATCAACTGAACGATTTGAAACGTTCTAATGAAATATTGCAAAAATTGGTTCAAAGATTCCCCAATAATGACTTGGTGCCCCAAAGTTATTTTTTACTTTGGGTTAATTTTACAAAATTGAAAAATCTGCAAAAAGCAGATGAGATGAAAAGTATTATCCTTTCAAAATACCCGGATACAGATTATGCTAAATTAATTTTAGATCCGAACTATTACAAAAAAATTGCAGAGGCAGCAAAAGAAAATGAAAAAAAATATGATGAACTTTATAATGCCTATAGTACTAAACAGTGGGCAAAAACTGTACAACTTGCCGATAATTTAATCGAACAGTCAGAAGAGGTACCGTTACTTGCAAAAATTAATTATTTAAGAGCAGTTGCCATAGGTCAGATTCAAGGAGAAGAAGCATTAAAAGAGGCTCTCCTTAAAATTACCCAAAATTATCCAAAAGAACCTGTAACAGAATTGGCTAAAATATATTTATCCATGTTTAGCACCCAAAATCAAATAGTAAGTGAGCAAAAAGGAGGGGGCGATACATTTGTACCCACCGATGAAACCACAATTGGAAAAGAATCGCCTTTTAATACAAATCTGGACGAACAGCACTATATCATAGTTATAGTGGATGTGCATAAAAAAACAGTGAATGATATAAAATATGATATCGCCAATTTTAATTCTACTTATTTCAGTTTAGTACATTTGACAATTAATAACTTTTACATTAACCAAAATGAACAATTAATTACGGTTACAAGATTTAAAGGAAAAGATGATGCCTTAAACTATTATATAGCATTAACTACGAATGATCTTTTTTCACCTTCAATTCAGGACAAGAGCCTTACAGTATTTGCCATATCGGCAACCAATTACTCTATTTATTATAACAAAGTGGATTCCAGATATTTATATAAATCTTTCTTTGAAAAAAATTATTTAAAATAAAAATTCATGATGTAGGCAATCCTTTGACCACCGATTTCTTTGCTATATATTCTTTAAGATAAAAGGGTTCAAAATAGGCAACATTTTCAAATTGTTTTTTTTCAAACTTTGATAGTGCAGGAAGTAACATATTTTGCGCTTCCAATTTAGCCTCAATAAAATGGGCATTGGGGTGCTGTAAAATGGATTGGCATTTTGGCACGGCATTCCCACAAAAGAAAATGATATTATTTTCAAGTTCAGAAGTAAAAATAGTTTCATCAATAATCTTATTTTCAATTTTTGAAACTATTTCGCCGTCATCATCAAATAAAGCCGTAAACACTTCCATGCGCCGTGCATCAATCATAGGGCAATACCGCACGTTTTGCACGTCAATTGGGTATCTCTTGGCACCAAAAACAATACTTTGTAAGGTAGAGATAGCAATAAGCGGAATATCCAGTGCATAACAAATCCCTTTTGCCGCAGATGCCCCAATACGTAACCCCGTGTAAGAACCGGGTCCCATACTTAAAACAACGCCCTGAATCTCAGAAATTTCACACTCGCTTAGGAGCAACACTTCTTCAATAAAAGGAAACAGAAGTTCAGTATGAGAGTTGCCCTTATCGGATGAGATAGAAGCCACTATCTTATCGCCTTTTGACAAAGCAACCGAACAGACTTCCGTAGCTGTTTCAAGAAAGAGTAAAAGATGAGACATGAATTGGATAATGAATTTGAAACTATTGCGTGCTCTGTAAAAACTCCAATGATTTCTGCATCAACTCATACATAATGGTATCATTCTTAACAACCGGGACAAATTTACGATACTTCTCAACGAAATCTTCCAACCTCGGCGATGTTTTCAATGGGCGACGAAACTCTAAGGCCTGCGCTGCGTTTAATAACTCAATGGCTAATACTTTTTCTACATTGTTGATAACGATATATGACTTTGTTGCTGCATTGGCTCCCATACTTACATGGTCTTCCTGCCCCTGCGATGATTCAATAGAGTCTGCGGAAGAAGGCATGCAGAAAGTTTTGTTTTGACTTACAATAGATGCTGCCGTATATTGCGGAATCATAAACCCTGAATTGAGGCCGGAATTTTTTACTAAAAATGAAGGTAATCCTCTTTTGCCGGAAATGAGTTGATAAACTCTCCGTTCCGAAATATTGGCAAGTTCCGACATGGCTAAGGTTAAGAAATCAATAACCAAGGCTAATGGTTGTCCGTGAAAATTACCTGCCGAAATAATCAGATCTTCATCTGGAAAAATAGTAGGATTGTCGGTAACGGAGTTTATCTCGGTTTCCACTACACTCTTTACATAATGAATGGTATCTTTGGTAGCCCCATGCACCTGGGGAATACAGCGGAAAGAATAGGGATCCTGCACGTGTTCTTTATTAAGTGCCATAATTTCAGATTCTTCCAAAAACTCTGTAATATTGGCGGCTGTGGCAAGTTGTCCAATGTGTGGGCGTACCAAATGTACCGATATATGAAAAGGTTCAAGTCGCCCCTGAAAAGCATCTAAAGAGAGCGAAGCAATCAGATCAGCCAAAAAAGATAGTTTTTCCGATTTCAGTACCAACCAAACGGCGTATGCACTCATAAACTGGGTGCCGTTTAGCAATGCTAAGCCCTCTTTTGATTGTAAGGTAAGTGGTTTCCATCCGAATTTTGCATTGATGTCGGCAGCGCATTGCTTTTTGCCTTTGTAATACACTTCCCCCAAATTGAGCAATGGTAATGCAAGATGCGCTAAAGGCGCCAAGTCTCCCGATGCGCCTAATGAACCTTGTTGATACACTACCGGATATACGCCATGGTTGAAAAAATCAACCAAACGTTCAATCGTAGCCGGTTGCACGCCTGAATTCCCGTAAGATAAAGATTGAATTTTTAATAGAAGCATTAATTTGACGATATCCTGAGGTACCTCATCCCCAAAACCGCAAGCATGCGAAACTACCAGGTTATGTTGCAACTGCGATAACTCTTCTTTAGAAATGTTTATATTGCAGAGCGAACCAAATCCGGTAGTGATGCCATAAACCGGCAAGGTTTGTTTTTCTATTTTGGTATCAAGGTAAGCACGACATTTCATCACCGCACTCTTTGATTCTTTGGAAAGTTCAATTTTAACTTTCTGTGTTAGAATTTTATAAATAAGTTCAAGAGTGAGAAATTCGTTTGAGATAAAGTGTGTTTTCATACGTAATTTATTTTTCCTGATAAATAAATAAAAATAGGATGGAGCAAAAGTAGTCTGTTTTCGGCACGATTTTGGCATGCGTTGCCCGCATCTTTTTTGGAAAATACGGAAGTAAGATGTTGGGCGACCTATGGGATTCGAACCCACGACCTTCGGAACCACAATCCGGCACTCTAACCAGCTGAGCTAAGATCGCCATATTTGAGGCGGCAAAAATAGTTTTTTTATTAAAAAAAAAGCAAACTAATTTATTACAAAAAAAAAATTACGTTTGCAAAAAAAAAATTATGGTTCAAATAATTTCTTTTTTACTGATTAATAGTATTTTATATTTTAAAGCCCACCCTAATATCGAAAATCATTATTCAATAATTATATTCAAATGAAAAAATATCTCTATTCAATTGCTGTAAATCTCTTTTTTATAGTCCCTGTTTTTTCGCAATCTGTTGGAATCATAGATTTTATGCGTTTAAACCCCTATTCTAATCTGAATAATCCGGCCAACTTTATTCCCTATAATGGATATATCGCCATACCGGCAATCTCCAACATCAACCTCTCTATATATAATTCTGACCTTTTTTACAAAAACATAATTGAAATAAATGCGGATTGGAAACCTACACTGAACCTCGATAAATTTGCAAAATCTTCAGTTAAAAATAATTGGTTGAATACAGGAGCAAGTATAGAACTGCTTGGTTTTGGATTTCGGATAAAAAAAAGTTTTTTTTCTTTTAACTACCGACTGATTGTGGATGGAAATTTTAAATACTCTAAAGATTTTTTTGGTTTTTTATTATATGATGACTTAGCAAAAGAAAAGAATGGCGAGTCCCTTTATTCCAAAAATAATCCTGCCGTATTGGATATTAATCCTAATATCAGTATTTATCAGGAGTTGAGTATCGGATTTCAAAGGGAAATTTTAAAAAATTTTTATATCGGCTTACGCCCTAAAATCTTATTTGGAATCTATAATATCAAAACAGATAACTTTTATGCAAAAGTATATTCCGATCCAACTGATTATACTGTTTTTGGCGCTTATAATGTCAGTATCAATATGGCCTCTGCCATTCCATTTTATAATACTCAGGAAACTTTTTCTTTAAATACACCCAAATTTAATACTAAACAAGATATTTTAAATCTAATGAACGATTGCTTTTCTAAAAATTTAGGTTTTGCTATTGATTTTGGCGCTGTATTTAGAATTAATCAACATTTTAGAGTATCAGCATCAGTTACCGATTTGGGCTTTATTAAATGGAAAGGATCTCCGATAAATATGAGTATTAAGCCTCTCAATAACGGAGAGTATACCACAATTTCGGATTTGACCACTAAGCAGGTGGTGACTTCGTTTAAAAATGGGATAAGTATAGATTTTGATTCTATAGCAAACTTCACTTTGAAAGAGATTCCATCCTATAAAAGCATGCTTACCTCAAAAATTATGGTAGATGGTTGTATCGATTTCACTCCTTCCCACCGCCTGATTCTTCAATGCAAAGGATATATTTTAGGAAAAGATTTTATACCCCAACTTACGGTTGCCTATAATGGAACTTTTCTCAATCTTATAGATTTAGTGGTAAGTTATTCTATCTTAAAAAATAGTTATTCAAATTTGGGAGTTGGATTTGGAGTCAGATTAGGGCCTGTGCATCTCTACGCGGGAACAGATAATGTATTGGCTGCCATCCACCTTGTTAATGCTAAAAAAGTAAATGCAACTGCCGGGTTGCTAATCGATTTCCCGGTAAGTGCAAAAGTAAAAGAATCTAATCTTAAATGTTTATTTCCTAAAAACAAGAGAACAACTAATTCCGAACCGGTTAAAGAAACAGTAGATTAAACAATATTAATGGAAACAGTATGATAACCACAAAATTATTCACCCGACAGGCCTCTCCGTTTTTATCTTTAGAAGCCATAGAAAAAGAAAAAACAAGTGCTGAAAAGGCATATTCGAAATTGATCTCCAAAACAGGGAAAGGAAACGAATTCTTAGGATGGCTTAATTTCCCTAAAGAGATTACCCTTTCTCTGATTGCTGAACTGCGTGATACTTCAGAAAAACTTGCCGCTCAAGCAGATGTTGTTGTGGTGATAGGTATTGGGGGTTCTTATCTGGGTGCCCGTGCCGTAATTGATGCGCTGCAACACCCTTTTAAAGCTTTGTTACCCAACGAAAAAACTCCTCTAATACTCTTTGCTGGTAACAGCATGGGAGAAGATTATCATCACGCATTGATAGATGTGCTTAATAGTAAGGATTATGCCGTGATTGTGATTTCAAAATCGGGGAACACTACAGAACCGGCCATTGCATTTCGAATTTTTAAAGAGCATTGCGAAAAAAAATATGGGAAGAAAGAGGCTCAAAAACGGATCATCGCTATAACTGATGAAAAAAGAGGTGCACTTAAAAAGTTGGCTACGGAAGAAAACTACCAAACCTTTGTAATTCCCGATGATGTAGGAGGACGTTATTCGGTACTTTCTCCAGTGGGTTTATTGCCGATTGCTTGCGCCGGATTCGATATTGAAAAACTCATTGCAGGAGCAAATAATATGAGAACCAATCTCATGCAAAATCAAGAATATGAGTTAAATATTGCCATGCAGTATGCTCTACTAAGATACCTTTTGTACAAAGAAGGGAAAAAAATAGAACTGTTAGTGAGCTATGAGCCACAACTATTTTTCTTTATAGAATGGTTTAAACAACTTTTTGGAGAGAGCGACGGAAAAGAGGGGAAAGGAATCTTTCCGGCAGGCGCCATTTTTTCTACTGATTTACATTCTTTAGGGCAATATATTCAGGAGGGGGAACGACACTTGTTTGAAACGGTATTGTCCGTTGAAAAAGTAACTTCCCATCTGCCGATTCCATTTGACAAAAGTGATTCGGACGGGCTCAATTATTTGCAACAAAAAACCATTCATGAAATTAACTTAACGGCAGAGGAGGGCACGCGACTGGCGCATATCTCCGGAAACGTTCCCAATATTCGCATCGCTATTCCTGAAATTTCCGAAACCACTTTGGGCGAATTGATTTACTTCTTTGAATTTAGTTGCGCATTGAGTGGTTATTTATTGAATATCAATCCTTTTGACCAGCCCGGCGTAGAAGCCTACAAATCAAATATGTTTCGGCTATTGGGACGTTAGGCAGCATTTGGACAGCACAGTGGCAAAATTGAAAAGAAATATATTGAATATGAGACAAAAAGAAAATTATTAACATAAAACTTAAACCAAAATTCTTATGAAAAAAATCATTAATTTATTGACAATTGCAGCATTATTGAGCAGTTGTTTTATTACATGTCAAGAACCTGAAGATAAAAATGTTCCTGTTACCGGATTAACACTAAACAAAACTTCGTTAACTCTTGATATAGGGTATACAGAAACGCTAATTGCAACAATTCTTCCTGAAAATGCCACTAATAAATCTGTAAAATGGACTTGTAGTAAAGATTTTATTGCTACTGTAATGCCCAATGGTCTTGTTACAGCAATATCTGAGGGTGAAGCAACTATTGTTGCTACCACGAAAGATGGGCAGTTTTCTAAAACTTGTGAACTAAAAGTAAACAAGGTTTATGTAACCGGTGTAACTTTAAATAAGACGAATCTCTTTCTCGGAGTTGGCGAAAGCGAAAAACTTATCCCTACTGTCTTACCAGCAAACGCCAGCAACAAAGCAGTAATTTGGACTAGCGATTTTCCGTATAAAGTTTCAGTAACACAAGATGGAATAATAACAAGAAACAAAGAAGAATCTTGGGGTTATAATACGACCATTACAGTTACTACAGTTGATTACAGTTATACTGCTACATGTCAAGTGTATAATAAATAAACGAATAACCGAAACGCCGCCTAACGAGCATATTGCGTTAGCGGCATGCAGAACAGAATAATTTATAACATAATTTTAAATTTATTAAAAATGAAAAAATCTGTAATTATTATCAGTTTGTTCCTTTTTGGAACTGTATCGTTTATTAAAGCGCAAGAAATGACCCAAAAAGAAAAAACCAGTTATGCGATTGGGACATTTTTGGGAGAAAAAATCAAAGAAAAGGCAAGAGATTCAGGCATTGATATGAGTATCGTTGAAACTATTAAAGAAAAACTTAAAGAAAAAATAGATTTTGAATCTATAAAAGCAGGATTTTTAGATGATTTAAAAGGAGAATTAAAACTTTCAAAGAAAGAAATAGCAACTATTCTTTCTGAACTTGAAAAGGCGAAAGAGAATTTAGAGAACCTGTTTAAAGCAAATCAAAGCAAGGAGAGCAATAGTGAAAATATAAATTCTACAAATTATTTGTCTGCTCTGGCAAATAACTATGGCACTCTTTCATGGAACTATCTTTTTATAAAAGAATACAAACAAGCAGAACAATCCGCACTTAAAGCGTTAAAATTAGACAACACTCAAACTTGGGTAAAAACAAATCTTGCCCACGCTTTGCTTTTTCAAAACAAATTTTCTAAAGCAGAAAAAATATATAAAGAATTATCGCAAACTACTATAAAAGGAAATGAAACTTATACAAAAGCGATTTTGAAAGATTTTGACGAATTAGAAAAAGCTGGTGTTATATCGGAAAAAAGTAAAGTGAATGTAGAAAAAATTAAGAAAATGTTGAACTAAACTTTAATCTAATTCTTTGCGTTCTGTATATGGCTTATATTCGGCAAGTTTACACCATCGAATATATCCCATCACAGAAACTATAAAATAGACAGTAAAAAGAACTGCTGAGAAATAGAGTTCTAACCATAAATTAGCAATGGCATAAATAGTGTTAACGATCATCCACATGATCCAATGCTGAAGATATTTCTTCGCTAAAAGCCACATCCCAATTATGCTTAATGCCGTTGAAAGCGATTCACTTACCGGAATAAGAGTATTTGTATATTTTTTTAAGATAAAAAAGAGAATGAGGGTAAATAAAATTGCAATTATGCTTACTATGGGATAATATTTTTTGGGAAGAGTAGTGATTCCCGATTGTGAACTACCGCTCTTATTTCTCTTCCATGCAATTATTCCATAAATATTTGCACCAAAATAATAGAGATAGGTGAATGCCCAGGCATAGCAATTCGCTTTAGCAAATATGTAAATATAAAACCATGACATTACTATTCCGGCAATCCAAAGCCACCACGAAGCGCGATATTCTAAGAAAATATACACTAATCCGATAGCGGCACCAAAAAATTCAATAGTAAAAATATTCATAAATGGTTTTGAGTTTCATCAATAATTTCTCAATGCCATCCATAATGTATTTATTTCAAGCAAATTCTATTCTTGTACCCTTCCTTTAAGCTGCAACTTAATTCTATCCGTACAAGCATTAGACTGTACTGTAATCTGTTTTGCAATTATGCCTGCGGTTTTAGCTGTATATACAGCCTTAATAGTACCTGTTTTTCCGGGCATTAAGGGTTCTTTTTGCCATTCTACTTCGGTGCAGTCACATGAAACGGCAACGTCAAACAACACTAATGGTTTGTTTCCCACGTTCTTATAAGTAAAAATACCGGTTTTTACATCCCCTATTGCTAAAATGCCATAATCATATACAATTTTATCAAATTCTATCTCTGCACCGGTAGTAACTTTAGGGATATAGGGTTGTTCTGTTTCTTTTTTTGTTTTGTTTTGGGCTATTGTAATAGTTACAATGAGTATAAAACAAATAAGTAGCCATGGGATTTTTTTCATAATTTCGGTTTAGTTATTGTTTTGCATTACGGGCGACGTTTTGTTTTCCGGAGTCAACTCTGTTGGCAGTTCCGAAACATTCCCTTTAATGGTGAGTGTAACTCTTTCTCCTGCATTAGAATCAACAAACACGTTTTTGTTAATGGGACCTACTCTTGAAGTATTATAAGATACTTTAATGGAAGATGTTTTTCCGGGAGGAATAGGATCTTTGGGCCATTCCGGAACTGTGCACCCGCAGGAAGAAGAGACATTGGTAAGTAGCAAGTCGGCTTTCCCGGTATTTTTAAATTCAAAAGTACAGACGCCATTGCCATTTTTATAGATGTTACCATAATCATGAACTAAGGAGTTAAATTGAATTACAGGAACTTTCGGAAGTGTATCTTCCGCAACCATTTCAGTTTTCTTTCCTTTGGCTTTTGGAACAGCTTGTGTTGCTGTTTGTGCAAAGATTACTGTAGATAAAACAGTTAAGATCGTTACTAATAAAAACTTTTTCATAGATAATAAATTATAATTATTTTTTTTGAATGTTACAGACAACAAGATTTTAATGAGGTTTAATGAACTAAATAAAATAATGCTAATTCATACCCGGCAAGTCCAAATCCGCATATAGAGCCACAGCATTTTGAAGCAATCAGCGAATTCTTTCTATATTGCTCGCGGCCAAATAAATTAGTAATATGTACTTCTATTACTTTAGCAGAAATAGCCGCAATGGCGTCAGATAAAACAAGAGAGGTATGGGTAAATGCCCCGGGATTTAAGATGATACCGTCATAATCTTTGTGCTGTAACATAAAATCAGCCAGTTCATCTACTTTATTAGATTGAAAATAGATCAGCTCAATATCAGGATAATGTTGTTTTAAATAATTAAAATAAGTACTGAAATCGGTATGCCCATAAATATTGACTTCCCTCGTTCCCAATTCCGCAAGATTGATACCATTTAGAATGGCGATTCGTTTCATGTTACTCTATTTTTCCTATTTTTAACTCATTGCTAATAATTCCGGCAAAAATAATATTTTTTCAACTTCTGTCTACCAGTAATAAATTGTTTGCAGGGCAAAAAAAAATAATGAAGCTTACATATTAAAAAAAATATATTTTTGCGGCGCAATTCAACCCAACAATGAGGAATCCTCATGGGGTGTTTACAAACACTTTCATACAATATTTGTTCCACATAACTTATTTTTATGGAAAATCCTGAAGAAGGTAGACGCAAGCGCAAACGTATATCATACGTAGAAAAAACGCCATTAGCAACTTCCAGTGAAGTTAAAATTACAAATGTCTCTCTCTTATCTGCAAAGAAAAAGAAAGGAAGAAAAAAGAAGATGCCGGACTCATTGAAATTACCTTTGGTAACATTTTCAATTCCAAATGAAAGATTACCGGATGAATTGATTGATAAAACGGTTGAACCGATTACTACGGAAAATGTCGGAAAAGAGTATAGTAACGAACTTCTGGATGGCTTAATATTGAATGACAATTCCTTGTTAGAGGATGAACCCATTGAAGCAACAGATGAAAATTCGGAAATAACCGATAACCAAATATCCCATGATAATGATAAAATAATTGGATCACAGGATGTTGAATATCATCTGGATGATACACAGGAAATGGTAATGGGAGAGTCGCCTATTACTCATATTAAAAAAAATGAAGATGCATCCTCTATACAGGATGAGTGGTGGAATTTAGTTGCAAATTCAGAATTTGACGGCAGTGTTGTGGCAGAGGGAGTACTGGAAATCAGTAATGAACAATGTGGATTTCTGCGTTCATCCGACTATAATTATTTGCCTTCTCCGGACGATATATATGTATCGATGTCGCAGATAAAATTTTTTGGGTTAAAAAATGGTGATACCGTACAGGGAATTATTCGGCCTCCTAAAAGCGGGGAGAAATTTTTTCCGTTAACAAAGGTGGAACGTATCAATGGGAAATTCCCGGAGGAAATTAGAGACAGGGTGCCTTTTGATTATCTAACACCCATGTTTCCTAATAAAAAGATTAATCTTACAGGACATTCGGGTTCCAATATTTGTACCCGTGTAATTGATTTATTCTCTCCTATCGGAAAGGGGCAAAGAGGATTGATTGTAGCGCAACCGAAAACCGGAAAAACCGTACTGCTTAAAGAGATAGCTAATGCCATTTCAGCTAACCATCCGGAAATATACTTAATTATTTTGTTGATAGATGAACGCCCCGAAGAGGTAACAGATATGCAACGTAGTGTACATGCCGAAGTAGTTTCCTCTACATTTGACGAACCGGCAGACCGTCATGTAAAAATTGCCAATATTATTTTAGAAAAAGCAAAACGAATGGTGGAATGTGGACACGATGTTTGCATCTTATTAGATTCAATTACTCGTTTGGCTCGTGCCTTCAATACTATGGCACCGGCATCAGGAAAAGTCCTGTCAGGTGGTGTAGAAGCGAATGCCTTACAAAAACCTAAGCGCTTTTTTGGTGCAGCTCGAAATATTGAAAATGGCGGATCGCTTACCATCATTTCTACCGCTTTAATAGAAACCGGATCTCGAATGGATGAAGTTATTTTTGAAGAGTTTAAAGGCACCGGAAACATGGAATTGCAATTAGACAGAAGACTTGCCAACAAACGTATTTATCCCGCAGTTGATATTGTAGCTTCCAGTACCCGTAGAGATGATCTGCTACAGCCACAAGAAACCTTACAGCGTGTATGGATTTTACGAAATCATCTTGCAGATATGAATACTATTGAAGCTATGGAATTTATTAAAGATAAGATGGAAAAAACAAAAAATAATGAAGAATTTCTTCTTTTTATGAACGGATAAACCGTTTAAAATTTTTATTAAATCAATTTTTCACTTAACCGTAATCACAAATAATGCATAGCTTTTCAAAAACAATTTTATTTATCTTATTTTTAATATTTTATATTCAGCACCTACCCGCTCAGAGCGCCATAGATTCTGTATCTCTGCAAGAAAATAAACCATCTTTTCTGGTAAGAATTTTTTCTGCTTATACTAAGAATTTGAATTACTTTACTGTTACAGCGCTAATGACGGTAGAAAGTTCTTTTATTCCGCTTCCTTCTGAAATTGTAGTGCCCCCCGCAGCTTACCAGGCATGTAATCCTGAAAATAAAAGTTTATACGTTACAGAATCAATATGGATTAATATCTCATTAGTAATTCTATTTGCGACTATTGGAGCTATTATGGGTGCAATGGCAAACTACTATTTAGCCTTGCTCCTGGGGCGCCCCTTTATCTATTGGTTTGTAAATACTAAAGCAGGGAAACTATTTTTGTTAGATACAAGAAAAGTTCAAAAAGCGGAAAATTATTTTGTGAAAAACGGTAGCATTTCCACCTTTATCGGCAGGCTTATTCCGGGTATTCGCCATGTGATTTCAATACCTGCCGGTTTGTCAAAAATGAAATTGAAATCTTTTATTTTCTTTACTGCTTTGGGTGCGTGTATTTGGAATATCATTCTTGCCTTATTAGGCTATCTTGCGCATGGGCAGGAAGATTTAATTCAACGTTACAGCCGAGAAATCTCCTATGTGATACTTGCACTGGGAGTATTGTTTTGTATCTATTTGGTATATAAAGCGTTTAAAAGAGAAAAAACAAATTCATAGTTATTTTCACGGATAAACTTTTATTATATTTTGTACTAAAATTTTCCCGGTGCCCATAGAGTTATTTTGTAACACAGCACGATAGAAATACAATCCATCCGGCAAATCGGTATTAATTCGAGCTTTCAGTTCATTGGGAGTGTCTGAAAAAACTTTTTTACCCAACATATCATATATTTCAATACTCTTTATAATTTCATCACAACTCATAAGAAAGCGGCCATTGGAGGGATTCGGATATATCTGCAGAGATGCGGTATGTCGTTTTTCGACAATACCTGTATTATCACTACATTTTTTTTCATAATTTTGATTGTTATAAAATTGCTGTATCTTTTGTGCATTTTGTTTTAATAGTGCCACAGAACCGACGGAGCTTCCATTCATATCCATTGCAAATGGGAGAGCAATATCTACACTCATGCAATCGCCGGCAAACAATGTAAAAGGACCCGTGCTCATAATGCCGCTCCTTTCGCCAGGGGCATTCGGAGAAGATCCTGAACCAGTTGGAGTTAGTTCTGTCCAACCGGATTGTGTAACCGGATTGCCGTTAAACATAAAGTTTGTATAGTCTGTTGAAGAGGGATTATATCCGCTTCCTGCATAAGTAAGAGGAGTCCCATTTTTCCATTTTGCTTGAAAATAATTATAAAAATCGTTTGGAATTTGAGGTAATCCTGTAATGCCATTATTATCGGCAAGTGATACAAAAGCGTTCATTTTTTGATTAAGAAACATCACTCCCTGTGCAGGAGGTGTAGCCCCATAAGCGTAAAACTCGCCGGCCCCATCAACTTCATTTCCGTTGTATCCGTAGATCAAATTTAACGCGGTATCGCAACCTATATAATCATCATTCGGATAGCCAATATCAAAATCTACAAAAAGGCCTACATACAAATCCTTGTAAGTTTCCGTTGATTTATTACGTATTTCATAGGAGAGAAAAATGGTATTTTGCATTTCATAATCAGGGTTGTTATAAGCATAAGCCATACTCATTATTTCCACTCCGAGAGGTACGCCGCCGGACTCTCCGTGAGCACCGCACAAATCGTTATTTATCCAAAATATGGCTTCATCACCGCGAATGAGCGGGTAATCACCCTGAGAAGGGGTATACGTGCTTTTTCCCGATATATTAACATAAGGTGCCAATTTCGAACTTTCTCCGTACTCGGCTCTACCATGTGCCGGCCAGGTTGAGATACTCTGCGGAATTATATAAGTAGGTTCTGCATAACTTGCTATATGTTTGTCTATTTCAGCCTTGCTTAGGCTCCAAAACTTGTCGTAATAGGTATTTGCTGCTGCGCCGCTATTGCTCACAGGCCCTGCATAATAGTCATTCCCCTTTACTCCATACAACATACCGGCAAAATGTAAATTGTTTTGAGCATCCTTTCCTCCCAGCCAGAGAGTGGTTGCAAAAAGGGAAGTTTTACCGCTCCCCCTGGGAACTTCAAATTCAGCACTTTCTATAAAGAAATGGGCACCATCGGTTTTAAACATTGCTCTAATGTTATTGACTGCTAAATTCTTATATTTTTGGGGAGCAGCACATTGGGAGTAGGCTAATAGTGGTAGAAAGAATAAGGCAGCATAGAAAAAGAGTGGAAAGTTTGTAAATTTTTTCATATTGTTTCTATTTTTAATTTAAATATTTTTTATTTTTTTAATAATCTCATTTTCAAAATTTTACATACAAATTAAAGATTAGATATGCTATACTTATGTAGTTTGTTTAAACTTTCCGGAGAATAAGTCATAGCCGTAGTATTTGCATTCTAAAGGCCCGTTAAAGATATTTTTTTTGAAACAGGTTTTTAATCCGATATGCTTGAGCGCTTCCGTATCTGAAGTAATCATAAATGCTTTACATTGAGAAAAATTATGTTTCAATGCATCGCCAATCTCTTTATAAAAAGAATTATTATTTATTGTTTCCATTCGTTCACCATAAGGAGGGTTAAAAATAAGCATTGAAGGTGTTCGCACCGGTTTTACTATTCTCATATCTTTTTTATGTAACTCTATAAAATCCTTCAACCGTGCTTTATCCACATTAGCTTTAGCCATACCTAAAAACCTCGGATTAGAATCGTAACCGTACAAATTAATTGGGATATCATCATGTATGGTAGCATCCTGTATAATTTTTTTCCAACTATCTTTATTAAAGTTTAACCATTTAAAAAAACCGAATTTTTCGCGGTAATATCCAGCAGGAATATTAAGTGCCTGCATTGCTGCTTCAATAAGGATGGTTCCGCCGCCACACATAGGGTCTATCAAATCGCACGTTCCGTCCCAACCACTTAGCGCTACCATAGCAGCAGCAGTAATTTCATTAATAGATGCCGGATGATTTGATACTTTATATCCTCTTTTGTGCAACGATTCACCGGAGCTGTCCAAATAAAGAATGGCATTATTTTTATGGATATGAACATGAAACTGTACTTCGGGATTTTCCTTATCCACGTCAGGGCGTTCGCTGTACTTTTCGCGGAATCTGTCGCAAATACCATCTTTAGTAAGAAGTGCTGCAAACAGCGGCGTCTTGAATATAGATTCCGAAGCAGTGCAACTTATGGCAAAAGTTCCTGAACGAGACAAGTATTGTTCAGCAGGGAAGTCAAAAATTTCACGATAAAAGGTATTATTGGAATCAAATTTAAAATTTTTTACTTGCCAAAGCACCCGAGATGCAAATCGGGAATAGTAATTTACTTTGTAAAGCAATGAGAACTCCCCTTCAAACTGTACCGCACGATTCATCGGGATTGCATTTTTAGCGCCATATTTTTGTAATTCTTGCCCTAATAAATTTTCAAAACCTGCAAATGTTTTCGCTAAAAAAAAATTATATGCCATTATAAATTGCTTTAAATTAAAATAATAAATTTTGTTTTCAGAAGCAATAATCTGCGCAAAAATAGCGATTATTATTACACAAAAAAAGAGATTTAAAAAATTGAATCATGAAGAATAAAAAAACTAGGATCTTGCTTGTTGAGGATAGTCAAAATCTGCGTATGGTTTTAAAAGATTATTTTGAAATGAGGAATTATAAAGTAATTGATTTTGAAAATGGAGAAACTGCTGTCAGATCTTATCGAAACGGATATTATGATATTTGTTTATTAGATATTGGGTTGCCTAAGAAAGACGGGTACGCCGTGATGAAAGAATTGCGCACGGTAACTCCCGACTTGCCGGTTATCTTTATTACTGCAAAAGACACTAAAGAAGACAAAATAAAAGGTTTTAAGGCTGGATGTGATGACTATGTTACCAAACCTTTTAGTACGGAGGAGTTATTATTCCGCATGGAAGCGGTTTTAAAAAGAACCGGCATTAATGGAAAAAATGGTTTTTTGTACGATGGTACTATATTCAACATGGGGGAATTTACTTTTAACTTTAGTGAATTAAAATTAATTCATAATGATCAGGTTCGTATGCTTACAAAAAAAGAAGCGTCGCTGCTGAAAATATTATACGAACATAAAAACAAGTTAGTTCCGAGAGAAATTCTACTCAAAGAGATTTGGGGGGAATCCAAAGCTACTTTGGGAAGAAGCTTGGATGTTTATCTTTCCAAACTTCGGTTCTATCTTATTACAGATGAAAAAAATGCACCTGAGAATATTAGCCATGAAGGAGGTAGGAGGAAGAGAGATAAATTTGGGTATGAACCTAAAGTAGAGATAATGAATGTTCATGGGGTCGGATATTTACTCAAAGTTCGAGCGTAAATGGGTTTACTTTTTTGTTTCTCGGTAACTTATGAGTGCGGCCGCATTAATAACCACAGCCATACCGGAAAGCACACTGATTTGTGTTTTAATCTCTTCGATTCCACTTCCTTTAAGAACAATAAGTTTAATCACTTCCATGTAATACGACATGGGATTGAGATAGTTAATATATTTTGCCCATTGCGGCATTCCTTCTATGGGCGTGAATAATCCACTCAATAAGACGAATACAATGAATAGGAAAAAAACAATAAACATTGCCTGAAGTTGATTGGAAGACATACTGGAAATAAAGAAACCTAAGCCTAACATAACTAACAAATAGATGGAAGTTATGGAGATGAGTACAGGTAAACTTCCTTGCACCGAAATGCTAAAAACAATCTTCATAAGGAATATTCCCAGCAAAAATTCAGCCATACCGAGAATCCAAAACGGAATCATTTTACCTACTAAAAACTGCCATTTGTAGATGGGCGAAACATTGATCTGTTCAATTGTGCCTATCTCTTTTTCACGAACAATATTCAGGGCCGTTACATAGGCCCCTATTAACGTAACTAAAATGACTAATATTCCCGGCACAATTAAATTTTTATAATTCATTTGTTCATTGTACCAATAAATATTTGCAGGCAACAACTCCGATGATGGTGTATCCATTGTGCCCCATTTTGTCGCTTTCTCTTCATAAAATTCTCCTAAAACAGTTTGCGCATAGCCAACCCCGATCCCTGCCTTAACACTGTTTATGGCATTTGCAGTAATAGCAATGGTAGTAGGTTGTAAGGTCATTATACTCTTTTCAAAATCTCTCGGAAATTCAATTAAGATATCAATACGATCATGTAACATCAAAAGATCTGCTTCTTTCTTAGTTTCTAACATGCCATAATTAATAAAATATTTAGAGTATGAAAATCTACTCTGCATTTCTTGCGTAATTGTAGATCTGTCGTTGTCAATGAAAGCAATATTGAGTGTTTTTATTTCATAATCGGCAGTAAAAGGAAAAAGTAAAAACTGTACCAGTGGTGCTACAATGAGAATTTGCATAAGCAAAGTGTTTCTAAACACTTGCAGAAACTCTTTTTTGATAAGTATTAAAATGATGCGCATTGAGAATTTAACTATGATCCCTTACTCATTAACATCTTTTATTAAGACAATTTTTCAACAGTTTCTTTAATTCTGCGGCAGGCTTCAATAAGTTCTTTTTCGTCTGCGGCGTAAGATAAGCGGATACAGTTATCGTCTCCGAATGCTATCCCTTGTACGGTTGCTACATTAGCATCATACAGCAGATACATGCTCATATCGGTAGAATCATTGATACTTGTTCTTTTATAAGTTTGTGCGTACAAAGAGTTCGGCAGCGCATTTTTCCCATATAAAGAGGAGACCACGGGGAAAAAATAAAAAGCGCCTTGCGGCAATCTCGTTTCAAACCCTTTAATTTCTGATAAAAGATTGAACATCAGGTCTCTTCTTTGCTTAAAGATATTTCTCATGCGCACAATGTCGGCATTAATTTCTGCGGAACTTTCCATTGCCTTGAGGGCAGCGCGTTGTGCAATAGAGCAGGTTCCCGAAGTAATTTGCCCTTGTAGTTTTTGGCATGCATCTGCAATCTCCTTGGTTGCTCCGAGAAAACCTATGCGCCAGCCTGTCATAGCAAATCCTTTAGCCACGCCGTTTATTGTAATAACTTGATCTTTAATATAGTTAAACTGGGCCAGGCTTTGGTGCATACCCATAAAATTAATATGTTCATAAATTTCATCCGCCATTACCAACACATGAGGGTTTTCACGTAACACTCCGGCAATTGCCTCCAGTTCCTTTTTGGTGTAAAGCATACCTGTAGGGTTTGAGGGACTGCTAAACATAATCATTTTGGTTTTGGGTGTAATGGAATCCCGTAATTGTTTTGGAGTTACTTTAAAATCATCTTCCAAGTTTGTAGCAATAGGAATTACTTTTGCTTGCGCAAATTTAGCAATCTCCTTGTATGATACCCAGTAAGGAATAGGAATTATCACTTCTTCTCCGGGATTTACCGTAGCCATTACTGCTTGGAAAATAGATTGTTTGGCACCGGTAGATACTACAATTTGATCAGGGGTGTATATTAATCCGTTATCTCTTTCAAATTTTTTGCATATTGCTTTACGCAAATCTAAATAACCCGGGACAGGCGAATAGTGAGAATAATTTTCATCAATAGCCAATTTTCCAAACGCTTTAATCTCTTCCGGCGTATTAAAATCCGGCTCCCCAATACTTAAACTGATAATATCTTTTCCGGCTTCTTTAAGTTCGCGTGCAATACGCGTCATAGCCAGCGTTTCTGATTCTGCCATCGTGGCAACCCGTGTTGAAATATAGTCCATGTCAATTGTTTTTTATTGGGTGCGAAATTATATGAATTTCGTGTGTAATGGAAAATGACAACGCTTTTTTTCTATCTTTCGTTTTTTGGATTACAACTACTATGATAAGATATTAATATATTTTTGCTGCCAAATAATTGTAAAATAGATGTCGAAAAAAACTCCGCTCCATTGCTCTTTCTGTGGTCGGCTTATTAAAGAAAGTGAGTTTCATGTAACCGGAATTACCGGTATTATTTGTGAAGAATGTTCCGATGCCGTAAGCAGAATTTTAAAAGATTATCATATTCAATTTGGAAAGCAAAAAAAGGGTGAATTGAAATTTAAGTTGCTTAAGCCGATTGAGATTAAAGAAAAATTAGATGAATATGTGATTGGGCAGGAGGAAGCCAAAAAAGTGATTGCTGTGGCTGTGTATAACCACTACAAAAGATTGGTTCATGCCGCACAGGATAATAATGAGGTAGAACTTGAAAAATCAAACATCATGCTGGTGGGCGAAACGGGAACAGGAAAAACATTGCTGGCAAAAACCATTGCCCGTTTGTTAGATGTACCGTTTTGCATTGCCGACGCTACCGTTTTTACCGAAGCCGGCTACGTAGGCGAAGATGTGGAGAGTATCCTTTCCCGTTTGCTGCAAGCCGCCGATTACAATGTGGAAAAAGCGGAACGTGGTATTGTGTTTATTGATGAAATTGATAAAATTGCGCGGAAAGGTGCAGATAATCCTTCTATTACTCGCGATGTTTCCGGAGAAGGAGTGCAACAGGCAATGCTCAAACTGTTGGAAGGCGCATCGGTAAATGTACCTCCGGAGGGAGGGAGAAAACATCCCGAGCAAAAGTTTATTGTAGTTAACACACAAAATATTCTATTTATTGCCAGTGGTGCTTTCAACCAAATGGATAAAATTATTGCCGAACGCCTGAACACCAACCGCATCGGCTATAATCAGGAAAACAGAGTGCTGGACAAAAGCAACATGATGCAGTATATTACCGCCCAGGATTTAAAAATGTTCGGATTGATTCCCGAATTGTGCGGTCGTTTTCCGATGATTACTTATTTGTCCTCTTTAGATAGAGCGGCCCTCAAACGCATTTTGCTAGAACCCAAAAATGCACTCATTAAACAATATGAGCGTTTATTTATTTTTGATGGCATTGATTTAAAATTTACAGAAGATGCCATTGATTATGTGGTGGATAAAACGATTGCGCTGAAATTGGGGGCACGGGGATTACGCTCTATTATGGAACGTATTATGACCAACGCCATGTACGAGTTTCCATCCTCAGGAAAAAAGAAAATTGAAATAGATAAAAAATATGCTGCCGCACAGATGGGAGAGAGTTTAGTGGTTAGTGATTAGTGATATATACACTACGTTGGAGAACATTTGCAAAAATCCCATCCTGCGACACCGAAACCGGTGCCAATAACTCATTTACTTTCTCAAGACGTTCAATTTCCGAATCTATTTGCCTCAAATAAATCTCACTGGTAAATAGAAAAATTACACAAAAATCCACTGCATATTTTGTTATGGTTGTTTGTCTTATTGATATTATTATACATTTGCGCCCGATTATGAATTAATTTTTTTATG